>Ga0070711_100000313_pt1 | contig 25173 bp, 10 predicted proteins | sample LARL53metaG_FD_65452 | JGI IMG/M metagenome (GOLD analysis project Ga0070711, IMG submission 65452) | Corn, switchgrass and miscanthus rhizosphere microbial communities from Kellogg Biological Station, Michigan, USA - LAR L5-3 metaG | ecosystem: Host-associated > Plants > Roots > Rhizosphere ... | reverse complement strand
ACCGGCCAGCGATCACCAATCACCGGCCACCACCGGCCACCGATCACCGATCACCAATTACCGATCACCGGCCACCGATCACCAATCACCAATCACCGCCTTACGGGAAGACTCGATTGATGACAGCCTCGTAATGAAGTCCCGTTGCGCCTGCGGCCCCCGGAACCGTCAAGAGTTGGAATGTTCCCAGCTTGCTGTGGGTGATCGTGTAAGTCTCCTGACGCAACGGCAAACCCTTCGGGCCTTGGAACACCAGCGAAAAGCATTCTCTGACGCTTGTCGGATTGGACGGGACGAAAGCGGGATTCGTGTCGATCACGTCGACCAAAACGAAATAGCCCAGCTTCACTCCGCCAAGGGAAAACGCAAACTTAGTGTAGAGGTTCTCAGTGAACATAGCTCTCGTCATAAGGTAAAGCGGGTCGTTGAGAGTCTGCTTGGGTACCACAAAGCCGACTCCTGATCCCAGGTCCCTGTTCTTGTGTCTTTGTCCGGCGAGAGCCAGTGGGGCGAGGGCGCCTTGCGCCAATGCCGCCAGACCCAACATTCCTCCCACGTGCAAAAAGCTTCGTCGTGATAGATCCATCTTCATCCCCTCCAATAATATAGTTCGGTCTTGTACCTGCACTGCGCAGTGTAGGGTGCGCCAGAGGTTCGTACAACACAAAAACCGCAATCGACAAATATTGGAAACATTACAGTTCACCGGTGATCGGCGTTCGGTGGCCGGCGGTCTGTGATATGTGATCGGTGGTTTGTGGTATGTGATCGGTGGTGGGTGATCAGCAGTCGGTGATCCGGTGATCGGTGAGGTGATTGTGGGTCTGACGATCTGAACTGTAATGATGGTCCACGGTCGCGCGCCACCGTCCACCGATCACACTGTGTGACTCCGGCCACCGGTCACCGCCCACCTTCTTTGTTGTTAAGTTCTCATTTTGTGTTTGACTTGAATTGGCCTCGGCGATAGAATCCGTGCGGCCCGAAAAGGAAGGACCTTGAAGAGACGCGAAAGGCCGCGTTGTTAGAGGGGATTCACTCTCATTTCTTTTAGCAAGCGTCTACAGAATTTCGGCTGAATGACCAACTTCAGCTCCAGTGGAGCGATCGCTTTGACGGGACTCGCTGTTGAATGTTCAACTGCGGGCCCACTAAGGAGGAACCTTGAATGGCTGAACCATTTTTGTCTGAGATCAGAATCATGAGTTTTGGTTTTCCGCCCAAAGGTTGGGCGCTTTGTGACGGGCAGTTGCTGCCCATCAATCAGAATCAGGCGTTGTTCTCGCTTCTGGGAACAACCTACGGCGGCGATGGGCGAGTGAATTTTGGGCTTCCCAATCTTCAGGGGCGAACGCCTATTCACATGGGCAGCGGCCACACGCTGGGGGAGCAGGGCGGTGAGCAAGGGCACACGCTCTCGATCGCCGAAATCCCCACGCATACGCACAGCGCCAATGCCACTACGGCGACGGCGACGGCGAATACCCCGACTAACGCTTTGGTGTTGGCGCAGTCAACCTCTTCGCAGCTTTACACCGCCCCGGCGAACCTGGCGGCCATGGCGCCGAACTCCCTGGCGACCGTCGGCGGGAGTCAGGCACACTTGAATATGCAACCATTTCTGGTGCTGAACTTCAGTATCGCGCTGCAAGGGATTTTCCCGTCGCAAACCTAAGGAGAAAAGAAAATGGCACAACCGTATGTTGGTGAAATTAGAATGTTCGCAGGCAACTTTGCTCCTGCCGGCTGGATGTTTTGCGAGGGGCAGTTGTTGCCGATTTCTGAATTCGAGACGCTGTTCAACCTCATTGGCACGACCTATGGCGGAGACGGGCAGTCGACGTTCGCTCTGCCCGACTTGCGGGGACGAATACCGATTCACTTCGGGAATGGCTTCACGCTCGCCGAGACTGGTGGTGTGGAAACCGTGACCTTGACGGTGTCACAAATACCGGCTCACAGTCATCCCTACCTGGGATCGACTAATCTTGCCACCGGGGTAGTGCCGACCGGCCAGTCGGGTGGCAAAGGCGGGGTGTCGACCATATTGCCCTACGGCACGGACGTGCCGGTTTCTCCCCTTAGCCCATCGGCAGTCGGGAGCACCGGCGGGAGTCAGCCGCACAATAACTTCCAGCCGTACCTGTGCGTTGACTTCATCATTTCGCTGTTCGGGATTTTCCCGTCGCAAACCTAAGGAGATAAAAATGGCAGATCCGTTCGTTGCTGAAATCAGAATCTTTCCATTCAACTTCGCGCCTAAGGGCTGGGCGTTTTGTGATGGGCAATTATTGCCGCTCTCACAAAACACCGCGCTCTTCTCGCTGCTCGGCACGACCTACGGCGGTGATGGCAAATCCAATTTCGCTTTGCCTGATATGCAAGGCAACGCACCGATGCATCCGGGGCAGGGTCCGGGACTGTCGCTCCATGATCTGGGTGAGACCGGTGGCAGCGAGACTGTGTCGCTGCTTGAGTCGGAGATACCTTCGCATTCGCACGCGATGAATGCGTCGAAAGCCGATGCGATAGACACGAACGTTAACAATGAGTTGTTTGCCAAGGGCATTGGCATCGGTATGTACGCAACGCCGTCACCCATTACGGCGATGGCTGACACCACCATCGCACCGGCGGGCGGCGATCAACCTCATAACAATATGCAGCCGTATCTGACGCTGAACTTCTGCATTGCGCTGCAGGGAGTCTTCCCGCCCCGAACTTAGTTCGCGGTGCAGCGACTTGCAATTGCGAACACTTTGATGTCTGCGCGCAAGAGCGATCAGCCCTTGCGCGCTTTCTAAGATGCTTCGGCTCTCGACCGATGGTAGCCTGCACGGTGCCGGTCGCGAAGTCGCTAGAGCACTGCCAGCAAGTTTAGTAACAGGAACTCGACGACGGCGCCATTGGCGCCCGTCGCCGATTCCCCATCTGTGCACCCGATCTCTTCGTGCACAAATGGTCCTCAATTGTCCTTCTGTGTCGATCTAGACGTTCTTTGAGGTCGAGCCCAAGGTTTTTACGCGAAACGCTTCTCGTCGGGTGGCAGTAACTGGATGAGTAAGACAAGGTCAGGGCTCAACAGATTCTCTACTTCACTGAAGTAAAGATCACAGTCCGCCCTGAAGAATTCAAAAACGAGGCAGGTAGCTTCAAACAATATCTGCCCTTGCCGCTAAAGGAGAAATATCATGAGAAGGAGCTCTCGTCTTCTTGCCAAATACGCTATCGGTTTTTCACTTGCTTTGATTGCAGTAAGTAATTGCTTCAACGTACTTTCTAATTCTTCGGACTGGAATTCCCCGCGGGTTGCGGTCTTGAACAACGAGGCGGGAAACCCGGACCAACACGGTTTGAGCCTAACCTCAATGGCCGGTGCAAACCGCACGCGAAGCCCCTTGGAAGGTAATCGCGCAGGCGACGTAAACGCACTGGCCAGTTTGACAGCCAGAGCCTCAGCGATTTCACCCCTCGCCCCTAATATCACCGCCACGAAATCGCATACGCCGGCAGGCAGCGCCAATCCCGGCGACACCTTGACCTACACCGTCGTCATTTCGAATTCTGGAAGCGGCGATGCTACGGGCGTGAATTTCTCTGACACCATAGACCCGAACACTACGCTCGTGGGGGGCTCAGTGATCGCTTCGCCTATTGCAGTCGATGACAGCTATAACACTATCGGCAATGTCAATATCTCAGTTCCTGCCGGACAAGGTGTGATCGCTAATGATTTGAACCCGAACGGCGCCGGCACGCTGACAGTTACGCAAGTGAATTCGACGCCAGTGCCCAGCGGCGGCAGCGCAACGTCAAGCACCGCTAACGGGAGCGTCACTATGAGCAGCGACGGGAGCTTCACATACAATCCGAATGTTGCGTTTCGCGGACCGAGCGATAGCTTCACGTACACGCTGGGTAATGGCACCGGTAAGTTTGACACGGCAACCGTGACGATTGCAGTCAATGGTTTGATCTGGTTCGTAAACAGCGCGGCGACAGGTGGCGGAGACGGGAGACTATCGAGTCCTTTTAATTGTCTGGTCGGGCCGGGCTGCTTTGATCCGGCTGCCGCTGACGTCGCAAACGACAATATTTTCGTCTATAGCGGTTCTTATACTGGCGGGCTGACTCTGCTTGCCGGGCAGAGGTTTATCGGTCAAGGTGCGAGTCAGTCACTGCTGACGATCACCGGACTCTCTGCGCCGTCAGGAAATAATCTTCTTCCTGCTACCGGTGGAGTGAATCCTACAATCACATCCCCCGCCAACGGAGTCAACGCCGGGTCTAATGATGAGATATGGGGTGTGACGTTCGGTAATTCTACCGGGGCGGGTATATCCGGGTCTGGATTCGGCACTCTGAAGATCAGAGATACAACGATCAACAATGGCAATGGTCCGGCGCTCAATCTGACGACATCCGGCACACTCGACGCGATCTTTCAAACCATTGCCTCGACTAACAGCTCTGCCACGTCAATAAACTTGAATGCGGTTGGTGGAAGCCTGACGAGTCCGACAACGAACGTTACCAGCCCCGCAGGCATCGGTATTCAAGTTCAGAGCGCGCCCGTGGGCGCGTCAATCAACTTTGGAAATACTGCAGTAAACAGTTCGGGCAATACCGCCGTGGTCCTCAGCGGCAACAGCGGCAATGTCGCTTTCAGCGCATTGAATATCAACCCCGTTGCGAACCAACGAGGTCTGTTGGCGACGGAGAACGCCGGAACCATTACGACTGCAAGTGGCGCCATCAGCACCACCGGTGCTGCCGCCGTTGAGATCACACGAACCAGTGGTACGACGCCTTTGGTTATATCGTTGACGAGTGTGTCGGCCAATGGTGGGACAGGTGGAATCGTCTTGACCAACACAAGCGGAAGCTTCACCGTGGCGGGCGATGGCACGAATACCAACAATTCTTCCGGAGGCACGATCCAGAACTCCACTAACAATGGCATTACACTGTCTAACGCTCAGAATATTTCGCTTACTGCGATGAATATCCAGAGTACTGCGCACAGCGGAGTAAAAGGATCTAATAACGTTCAGAATTTCAGCTTCGTCAAGGGCACCATCAACAACTCCGGCACCGCAGGCGGCACGGGCGACTCAAATATCGCATTCAATGCGGGGGCCTACGCACCGACGATCGGAACTGAGAAGAACCTGACCGGCGCTGTGACGATCACTGGCAGCACCCTGACGAATGCTTTCTATCATGGCGTCGATATCTTCCAGTTCGACGGAACGATCACAAACGCCAATATCTCCAACAACACGATCTCGAGCAGCACGTCCACCGCCACTTCTAAAGGAGATGGCATCAGGCTGGTTGGCTTCGGGTCGGCGACGACCGTTGCGAATATCAGCAAAGGGACACTCAACCAGAACATAATCACAAACTTCCCAAGCGATGCAGGGGTTTTCTTCGCAGGCGGAAACTCAACCAGCGTTTCTGCGCCCGCGGGCACTTATGGGGCGGACCCGTCGAACCAGATCGCGATAACCAATAACATCATCTCCGGGCAGAGCGCACTAAATCGAATAGGAACCCAGGGGATAATTGTAACTCTAAACGGCAAGGGGCTTGGAAACTTCAACATCGCCGGAAACGCCATCACCAATGTGGCCGGCAACGGGATCGCCCTCTCGGCATTCGGGTTCACTACGCTCACAGCAACTGTCACTGGCAATACCATCGTCGCAAACAACCAGTTTGGTAGTCAGGGCATTGGCGGGGGCACCGGCAACTTGTTCGCCCATACCGATACACCAACTCTGAATATCAAGATAGGAGACGGAACCTTAGCCGGAAAGAACACCATTAGCCAGACGGACGGCAACGGAATTCTGGTCGTCGCGCGATCCGCCACCGGCAAGCTCAACGCCAGGATTCTCACTAACGTTGTGTCCGCGCCGACCGACGGCAGCGGGACCACGTACGGCATTCGGGTCGATGCGGGTAACGTCACCTCAGTGGATGACGCTGCCTGTCTGGAGATCTCGGGAAATACAACCGCCGGCAGCGACGATGGCGCGGGCGACGTTGCGCCGGGCATCGGACTGCGCAAGCAGGGGACTAATTCGACCATCAACGATTTTGGTATCGTAGGCCTGCCAGCCGGATCAACCGCGAGTCCAAACGTAGAGAACTACGTGAACAGCCAAAATCCGGCCAGTGCCCCGGGCACTTTTGGTACGGGTGGCACCGCCCTCATTTCGGCACAAAGCGGGTTCTCCAACTGCAGCGAGCCCGCCGGTCTCTCTGTCACTCCCGACGTGACAGCCTCAAGTGCGGGTACGATCGATGACTCCCCAGAATCACCATACACGCGCGGCGGGCTGATGGCTCACAACGGCGAGGGCAGTAGCGCAGATAACTCTCCAAAGCTTTCGCAACAAGCCTTGATGTGGATGGTGCAGGCGGCTGTTCAAAGATGGAGAGATGCTGGCCTTTCTGCCGAAGATCTGGCGCGACTCGAGGCCGTGACGTTCCAGGTTGAAAGACTGCCCGCGGGTGAGCTTGCGACCATCGCCGGAACAACGGTGAAGGTTGATGAGTCGGCCGCAGGATACGGCTGGTACTTTGACCAGACGCCAAATGATGATTCTGAATTCGAAGTCCCGGTTCTCGGTAAGGAGCGTCAAGCGACGGAATTCAGTCCGGCGTTCGATCGCATCGACCTGCTGACCGTCATTACCCGCCAGCTTGGCACAATATGCATGCAAGGCAGGGATCGCGTGCCCAAGCAACTACGATGGCTTATGCAACCTTTGCTGCCTGCGGCTGCCAGGCGCATGCCGGTTTTCAATATTTCGGACCGCCCGACGTCTCGTGTGAGCCCAAGGGCGGATCAATCTCCTAACGACAAGGCAATCGCAATCGCGACCGCTCCATCGAGGTCGAACGGCGATTATCATTCTTCACCGGTTCCGGCACTCTTCAATCCTGGCGCGGAACTCATTCCGGGATCGTACACGCGAAACGCAAAGCGCATGAGCTATGCCGCGACTTCGCGGCGCGGCGGGGCATTCAATCCGGCTCCGGTCAGCGGAGAGACGGTTACTCTCAACATCGGCACGATCCCGGCAGGCGAGAGCGTCACGATAATGTTCCAGGTGACGGTCAACAACCCGTTCCCGAATGGCGTCTGCAATGTGACTAATCAGGGTCACGTGACTGGGAGTAATTTCAGTCAGGTTGATACCAACAACGATGTCACCCCCATCAACAAGGCACTCACAATCGGGGCTTGCCCGGCCAACATCACGCAAAATACCGATGCCGGTCTCTGCACTGCCATTGTGACTTACACAACACCAACGGCGGACGGCTGCCCGGCACCGACAGTGACTTGCACACCGCCGTCTGGTTCTGCATTCGCGAAGGGAACGACGACGGTCACCTGCACGGCGTCGAATGGAGCAAGCCCGGATCAGTCGTGCAGTTTCACCGTCACTGTAAACGACAACGAACCGCCGACTGTCACGTGTCCTTCTCCAGTCACCGCCAACACGGATCCGGGTCAATGCTCGGCAGTGGTCACCTACACGACGCCGACGGGTCACGACAACTGTCCCGGAGTGACTGTCAATTGCACTCCGGCATCGGGCTCGACGTATAACAAGGGCGTGACCACTGTGACGTGCACGGCGACCGATGCGGCGAGCTTGACCGGAACGTGCTCGTTCACAGTTACGGTCGTTGACAATCAATCGCCCACGATCGGAGCGTGTCCGGCTCCGATCACGACCAACACTGCGCCGGGCATGTGCTCGGCAGTCGTCACCTATTCGACACCGACGGCCAGCGACAATTGTCCCGGTGTCACGGTTGGTTGCAGCCCGCCCTCGGGTTCTTCTTTTGGGAAGGGGGTCACCACCGTCACTTGCACTGCGACAGACACTTCAAGCCACACCGCGAGCTGCAGCTTTACGGTGACGGTCATTGATAATCAGCCGCCTACGATAACCTGTCCCGGAAACGTCAACACCACTGAGGACAGTCCGGGCTCGGGCTGCGCGACGGTGACTTACACTACTCCTACTCCGAGCGACAATTGTCCGGGGGCAACAGCTAACTGCTCGCCGCCATCGGGCACTTGTTTCCCAATCGGCACGACAACGGTGACTTGCACGGCTATGGACACGTCGGCCAACACATCTTCGTGTCAATTCACTGTGACGGTGACCGCGATAGGCTTGACCGATCTGAGCCCGGCAAAGGTTTGGATCGGGCTTAAGAATAGTGATGACGTTGGAACGAAGTTCGATCTGCTCGGCGAGGTGCTAAGGAACGGGATGGTAGTCGGTTCCGGCCAACTAAACGATGTGCCCGGCGGGAGCAGCGGATTCAACAACGCCGTGTTGAGGACCATCACTCTTGCTCTAAGCTCACCGGTAGCAATGGGACCGGGTGATACGATGAGCTTCAGGCTGTCGGTTCGCATTGCGGCAACCAGCGGACACAACAGCGGCACAGCGAGACTGTGGTACAACGGGGCGGCAATCGACAGCGGTGCAAGCCGCGACGCGGGCAGTCGCTTCGACGCAACCATTGGGGGCTCGACGTCCGATTACTTCCTGCGAACTGGCTTCGTTCTTGACACTGCTGCGGGCTCATCTCGAACCTTCGTCGATAAACTCGTTAGCAATTCAGGTGGGAATCCGTTCGTGGCGTTTGGGACCTGGAGCAAGACGTTCTGAGGCAACGAAGGCAACAGTGCGATTCAAGAGTGGGAGCCAAGGGCCGTCACCCTGGTTCTCACTCACATCTCGGTTCATCTGAGTGTCTTCAAGACATGGTTTGTAGCGAGAGAAGGGCTAGAACGAACCGCCTCGCAGGAGTTGGGCAGGGTTTGGACGTTCGGAATCGTGCGGCCAGGAACTCCGTCAGGAGTTCCTGGTTTATAGTAACCGAGACGCGGGGGGGGACGAACTCCGTCAGGAGTTCCAGGTGTAGGGACGTGGGCTTGCATTTCACTCCTGACGGAGTGAATAGTGGACCCGCCTTCGTGACTATAAACACTGCTCCCTCCCCGACTGAAGGTTGCAGCGACCTACCGATGGCATTGATCAAGGTCTTGTAAAGCGCCTAGGAGCTCCCTATCGATAGCATCATCTCAAGACAGGTGGCTCCTTCGGAGCAAATGAACGTTTAACACACGACGTGCTATCGAGAGGAAGCTCCTACGGAGCTACAGAAATGGCGACCCATCGATAGCCAGTTGATCACGAAGGGATTTGTGAAGCTCCGTCGGAGCAAGCTGTCGATAGCAACGTTCGGCGAGAAAATATGGTTGGCTCCGTAGGAGCTACCTATCAAAATAGCATCATCGCAAGACAGGTGGCTACGGAGCCAATGAACGTTTAACCCACGACGTGCTATCGAGAGGAAGCTCCTACGGAGCTACAGAAGATGTAGCGCGCCATATCGATAGCCGGTTGGTCACGGAAATGGATTCATGCGGCCCCTACGGAGCTACGGAAATGTAGCGCGCCCAATCGATAACTACGAGTTAGAATTTGAAACCTGCAACGGACCCACCCCTTAACAAGCCGCGTGTGAAATTTCTCAACCATCCATAACACCCTTGACTACGTAGCTTCCCCAACATAGAATTGCGCTTCCTCGTTAGGCGTACGCTCCGCCGCGAAACTTGCGCCGCTCGTTGGACGGGCCGCGCTCGCGGCAACCGCAGATGTTCGTCAGTCAGTTTCTGGAATCAAGCGTCGAATAGCCGATCACAGGAACGGCCCCTCAGACGATTGCGGAAAAACTGAATACGATCCTTGCAATGTGCTGTGCATCAGTCACAGCGAGCACTTTGAAAATTGCGACGAGTCTGATATTAAGAACTGTCCCTCGGCACGTCGTGTAGGCGTTTAGCAGCAGCAGATAGATCAACCGTCACGTTGGCCCAATAAGAATCGAAAACCAGGGAGAAGGAAATCATGAAGTCACCCCGTACCAGCCTTGCAGCTCGCTACTCGGTAGCGGTTATTCTTTTTCTGAGCTGTCTGATGATATTGATGGCATCGGCCGTTTCGATATCAACCAGCTCATCGGCGGGTCCCGCCTCTTTCGCGCCAGGCGCTCGAGTTGAGGCTTCAACGGCGCCGAAGACAGCCGAACCGACTTTGATAGCTCCTACGACTGGCCCAACCGTTACGGCCACCAAGGCGGTAGATGTGCATACACACGCCCATCTTGGTGATACTCTGACTTATACTGTGGTCATTTCCAATACCGGCACGGCTGCCGCTACGGGTGTGAATTTCACGGATACGATCGATCCCAACACGACGCTGGTTCCCAACTCGCTGTTAATTTCGCCCATCGCGATCGATGACACCTACAACACTATTGGCAACGTGAATATTTCGGTTCCCGCGGGGTCGGGAGTGATCCAGAACGATTTGAACCCGGGCGGAATGGGCACTCTGACGGTGACCCAAGTAAATGGAGGCGCGGTTGGCAGTCCGGTCGCCACGACGCACGGCAGCGTCACCATGGCCGCCGACGGCAGCTTCACCTATAACCCAACGGCTGCGTTTACCGGAGGGAGCGACTCTTTTACTTACACGCTCGGCAATGGCACCGGCAAGACTGATATGGCCACGGTGACGATCAACATCAGCGGCCTGATCTGGTTTGTAGACGATTCGCCAGGCGCTAACGGCGACGGTCGCCTCAGCTCGCCGTTTAGAACGCTGGTGGGGGGCGCCAACCCGCTGGCAGGAACTGTCGCTAATGATGCCATCTTCATCTATACGGGAACCAGCAATTACACCGGCGGTTTGACACTGACCAGCGGAGAGAAGCTGATCGGGCAAGGCGCTGGCGCTTCAATTCTGAGCATCACCGGTTTCAGCACGCCGTCCGGCACGAATCTGTTACCCAATACTGGAGGCACTAATCCAACAATCGCCGCTGCTGTCGATAATATCACGCTGGGTTCGGGCAATACGGTTCGCGGTGTGACGCTCAATGTCACTGCTGTAGCAGCAACAGCGCTGACTGGCAGCAGCTTCGGGACTCTCACCTTGGCAGAGACAACCATTGGCGGAACCAACGGGCGAGCGCTTAGCCTCACCACCGGGACGCTTACCGGGCCAGTCTCTTCAACGGCTGCTTTCACCAGCATCTCGTCAACCAACAGCTCTTTGACCGGCATCACTTTGACAACTGTAGCCGGTAATATGTCCAGCGGTTCAACGACCATCACGAACTCGACCGGCATCGGCCTGAGCGTTAATACTTCCAGCGCCGCTTTCAATTTTGCGACTACGAGTGTAACGGGATCAGGCGGCACGGGGATCAGCCTGCTTACCAACACCGGCACGATCACCTTTGCGGGAGTCACCATTACGCCCGATTCAGGCCAGCGAGGGTTGCTGGCCACCGATAACACGAACACCATAACGATAACGAGCGGCGCGATCACCACTACGACCAATGTTGGGGTCGAGATTACGCGGTCGAGCCTTACCACTCCACTTGTAATATCGCTGACCAGCGTTTCAGCCAATGGCGGCGCGAGCGGAATCATCCTTACCAACACCAGCGGGAGCTTTACCGTCGTCGGCGACGGCTCGAACACCAATAACTCTTCTGGCGGCACCATCCAGAACTCAACCAACAACGGCATCACGCTTTCCAACGCCCTGAACATCTCACTGACCTCGATTAACATTCAAAGCAGTGCGCACAGCGGCATAAAAGGCTCCAGCAATGTTCAGAATTTCAGCTTGACCCATAGCACTGTAAACAACTCAGGCACCGCAAGCGGAACAGGCGATTCAAACGTCGCCTTCAATGCCGGCGCTTACGCACCAACAGTGGGGAATGAGAAAAACCTCACCGGGACAGCGACTATCACCAACAATACGCTGACGAATGCTTTCTTTCACGGCGTGGATATTTTTCAGTTCGACGGTACCATCAGCAACGTCAATATCTCGAACAACACGATCACCAGTAGCACGTCTCAGGCGACCTCGAAAGGAGACGGTATCAGGCTCGTCGGCTTCGGCTCTGCCTCCACCGTGGCGAACTACAGCAAGGGCACCATCAATCAGAACCAAATAACGAATTTTCCGAGCGACGCGGGAATATTTTTCGCGGGTGGAAATGCAACAAGCACCAGCGCGCCCGCCGGCACCTACGGGTCGGACACCAGCGCCAATGCAATTGCGATCACCAATAACACGATCGCCGGGCAGAGTGCCGCAAACGGAATGGGTACGCAGGGAATCTTTACTTCATTGAACGGCAGAGGGACGGGCGACTTCGTCATCACCGGCAACAGCATCACAAACGTAAAAGGCATCGGCATCGCTACTGGCTCGAACGGCCTGACGACCTACACCGGCATCATCACGGGCAACACCATCAACGCGCACAACATCAACGCCAGTGCCGGAATCGGCGGCGGCACGACCGACACCTTCGCGACGAGCGATACGCCTACCTACAACGCCAGGATAGGAGACGGCACGGCAGGCGGGGCGAACCACATCAGTAATACCGATGGCAACGGGATTCTTATCAACTCCATCAACGGCCTGGGCCACACGAATGTCAGGATTCTGACAAACACTGTCGCCGCACCAATAGATAGCCCGCCAAGCGGCACCACATATGGCATCCGCGTGGCAGAGGGCAACATCAATAGCAGCGGCGACGCTATCTGCCTGGAGATTTCCGGGAATACAACGGCGGGCGACAACGATGGTGCGGGCACGATCGCGTCTGGCATCGGCCTGCGGAAGCAAACAGCAGCTCAGGTTTTTGGTATTGTTGGTTTGCCAGCAGGATCAACTGCGACTCCAAACGTCGAGAACTATGTCAACAGTCAAAATCCCGGGAGCGCTTCGGGCAGCTTTGGCGTCGGCGGCACAACCCTGATTTCGTCAACCAGCGGCTTCTCCAGTTGCACGGAGCCGGCGGGACTGTCCTTCAACGATGTGGCGATTTCAAGCGCGGGCGGCGGAGTGGCTACCAGCAGCAAGAAAGGGGCAACCGACGACTCAGCTGAGTCGGCTGGCGTCCTCAGTACCCTCGTAGCCCATAATGGCAAGGGCCCCGGCGGCGATAATATTCCAAAACTATCACAGGCGGAGTTGACGTGGATGACACAGGCTGCGCTTGACAGGTGGAGACAGGCGGGCATTTCTGCAGAAGACCTGGCTCGATTGCAAGCAGTGACCTTTGAGGTAGGTGATCTGCCAGATGGTCAGATAGCAACGGCCAGTTCAGTGAGCATTACAGTTGATCAAACCGCCGCAGGTTATGGCTGGTTCTTTGATCAAACGCCGAACGAAGATTCTGAATTCGACGTGCCGGTTCCGAATAGAGAGCTTCAGACGACCGAGTATAGCCCGGCTTACGGAAAGATGGACTTGCTGACGGTGTTGATGCGTGAGCTTGGCACTGTTTACCTCCAAGGTAAGACCCGCGTTCCCAAACAACTCCGTCCGCTAATGAACTCCTTGTTGCTGCCGGGAGTGAGGCGCTTGCCCGATCCGGCACAGGCACAGATGCCCTCCCCTCAGTCAGAGGTCCAATCGGCGCCTCAGACTGCGCCGTCAGGTGCCGCGTCACAGACTTCCGGGTCGTCATCCGCGCGAGGCAAAGGAGGCCAGGTCTCTCCATCATCTGCCGTCAGGATTCAATCCGGGGACACGATCAACCAGAACCTGGGCACGCTCCCGCAGGGCAAGAGCATCACGATGATGTTCCAGGTGACCGTCAACAACAATTTCCCGACTTCACCTCCGGCGGGTGTGATACAGGTGTGCAATCAGGGCACGGTTACGGGCACTAACTTCACCGTGGTCAACGGCATCAGCACGACGCCTAACACTGACGACCCGAGCACCGGCGCCTCGAACGACGCGACTTGCACAACGTTGTGCGTGCCGCCGGTTGTAACGACCGCGATCACTAACCAGCAGGTCGCCAAGGGCAGCACAGCAACATTCACGACGACAGTACAGGGGTCGGTACCGTTCACTTTCGTGTGGAAGAAGGGCGGCACGACCCTGGTCAGCGGCACCAGCCTTGGTGGAAGGGCGACGATTAGTACCAGCACCAACAACGCGAACAGTACGACCACCAGCACGCTGACGATCACCAACACGGTGCTGACGGATTCAGACACGTACACGGTTGATCCGACCGACGCTTGCAGCGTCGCGGTTTCGACCGAATCCGCGACGCTGACGGTGGTGGCGCCGCCAACGGTGTCCAAGTCGTTCGGCGCATCGAGTATACCGCTGAACGGGTCGACGACGCTGACGTTGACGCTTACAAATCCGAACGCGTCGGTGACGCTGACCGGAGTGAACTTCTCGGACAACCTGGTTGCGGGATTGGAAGTAGCAAACCCTGCCGGGATCAGCTCGACCTGCACCGGGACGTGGAACGCGACGCCGGGGGACACGACGTTAAACTTCGGCGGAGGGACGCTTGCTCCGAATACGTCCTGCACGTTGATGGTGAACATCAAGGGCACGAGTGTGGGCGTCAAATCAAACACTACGAACGCGCCCCAATCGACCGAGGGTGGGACAGGTGTGGCCAGCAACACGACTACCCTGACGGTGGTAGGACCGCCGACGATCAGCAAGTCGTTCGCATCTTCGACTGTGGCGCTGAACGGAACGGTCAATCTGAACTTCACGATAACCAATCCGAACAACTTCACCGGCGGGGACCTGACCGGCATCGGCTTCACCGACACATTGCCTGCAGGATTGACAGTGGCGGATTCGGGCCCGACCGCGACCTGCGGCGGAGGAATGCTGACGACGGTCAATGCAACGGGCAAGATCACGCTGACGGGGGCGTCGATCGTTCACAACGCGGGGGGCAACGCGAACTGCACCTTCAGCGTTCCGGTTACCGGAACAACGGCAGGCGTGAAGATGAACACCACCGGGGTCATCACCTCCAACGAGGGCGGGACCGGCGCAACAAGCAACACAGCCAGCATCACGGTATTGGCGCCGCCGACTATTTCGAAGTCGTTTGGGGCGACGAACATTGCAGTGGGAGCGACGACGAGTCTCACGTTTACGATAACCAATCCGAACTCGACAGCATCGTTGACCGGAGTCGGGTTCACCGACACGCTGCCCGCGGGGTTGACGGCAGCGAACAACGCGGGATCGAGCCAGTGTGGGGGGACGCTTACAGTCACGGGCAATAACCTGATCACTCTGAGCGGGGCGACGATTGCGTCGAGCGGGACGTGTCAGTTCTCGGTGACAGTGACGGGTACAACATCGGGAGTGAAGAACAATACGACCGGAGCGGTGACCTCGACCAACGGTGGGACAGGAACAACGAGCAACACAGCCACTGTGACGGTAGCTTCACCGCCGACACTGTCGAAGTCGTTCGGCGCATCGGCAGTGACAGTTGGGGGGACGACGAGTTTGACGTTCACGATTACGAATCCAAACTCATCGCTTGGGCTGACGGGGATCAGCTTCACGGACACGTTGCCGGCGGGAATAACAGTAGCCACTGGGAGTGCGAGCACTTGCGGAGGGACGGTAACAACGACAGCGCCGAGCGCGATCAGCTTCAGCGGGGGTACGCTCGCGGCGAGCGGGAGTTGCAACTTCAGCGTGACGGTGACCGGCTCGGCGGCGGGCGTGTGGCCGAACACGAGCGGAGTGATCAGCTCTAATGAGAGCGGAGCGGGAGCGACTTCGAACACGGCGACGTTGACGGTGATTGGACCAGCTTCGATAAGCAAGGCGTTCGTGTCGACGGTTGCAATCGCAGCCTCGCCAAACGGGGCGACTGAATCCGGCACAACTGTAACGATCACAACGACGACACCACACGGGTTCTCGGCGGGAGAATCGGTGGTGATTGCAAGTGTCGGGGTGGCCGGGTACAACGGAACATTCACCATCGCGAGCGTACCGACGGCGACGATGTTCACCTACACCGCCAGCTCGGGGCTAGCAAGTTCAGGAGGAGGAATGGCGACGGCGGGCATCGCCACGATGCCGCTGGGCGGGATAGCGACGGTGAGCATCACGATAACCAATCCGAACACCACGACGTCGCTGACGGGCGTGGGCTTCACAGACTCGCTGCCTTCAGGATTGCAAGTGGCTGGCACACCTAACGCGAGCTCGAGCTGCGGAGGGACTTTCACTCCGTTGGCAGGCGACACAACGCTGACCTTTAGCGGAGCGACGCTTGGGCCGAGCGGGACCTGCACGGTCAAGGTTGACGTCACCGGCACGACTGCTGGAGTGAAGGACAACATCACCAGCGGAGTAAGCTCGAACGAAGGCGGCACTGGAGCGCCTAGCAATACAGCGACGATCACTGTGTTATCGCCGCCGACCATCTCGAAGGCGTTCAATCCGACGAGCATCGCACTGGGTGCGACGTCTCAACTGAGCTTCACAATAACGAATCCGAACGCGACGGTAGCATTGACGGGAGTGGGATTCACGGACACGCTGCCTTCGGGGGTGACGGCAGCCAACAACGCGGGATCGAGCCAGTGTGGGGGGACGCTTACAGTCACGGGCAATAATCTGATCACCCTGAGTGGAGCGACGGTTGCGGGAGGCGGGACATGTCAGTTCAGTGTTACTGTGACGGGCGCAACTGCGGGAGTAAAGAACAACACGACCGGAGCGGTGACCTCGGACAACGGTGGGACAGGAACCACCAGCAACACGGCGACGCTGAGCGTGGCTGCTGCGCCAACGATCTCGAAGTCGTTTGACGCATCGAGCATCCTGCTCGGAGCGACAACCAACGTCAACTTCACAATCACGAATCCGAATAGCTCGGTGAGTCTGACCGGTATCAGCTTCACGGATACATTGCCGGCGGGAATAACCGTGGCCAATTCGGGACCGACCGCGGCGTGCGGAGGTACCGTGACGACTACCGCGCCGAGCACGATCTCCTTCAGCGGCGGTACGCTTGCGACATCGGGGAACTGCAGCTTCAGCATTGCGGTTACCGGTTCAACGGCGGGCGTGTGGAATAATACGACCGGAGTGATCAGCTCGAATGAGAGCGGAGCGGGAGCTACTTCAAACACGGCGACGTTGACGGTGGTTGGTCCGCCTTCGATATCGAAGTCGTTCGATGCGGCGACGATACCTCTCAACGGAACTAGCGTGTTGAGCTTCACGGTCACCAATCCAAACACCACAACGGCCTTCACGGGAGTGACGTTCACCGACACGTTGCCGGCTGGGTTGACTGTGCCCAACGGCAGCTCGAGCGTTTGTGGCGGAGGGACGTTGACCACTACGGCTCCGGACACGATAACGCTGACAGGCGGAGCGATTGGGGCGAGCAGCAACTGCCTGATCACGGTGACCGTGACGGGAGCGACTGCCGGAGTCAAGAACAACACCAGCGGGAACGTGTCTGCGGCCAACGGCGGGACCGGCAACACTGCATCGGCGTCGATCACGGTAGTGGCGCCGCCCACGATCAGCAAGTCGTTTAACCCGACAAGCATACCTTTGAACGGAACTTCGAGCTTGACGTTCACGATCACGAATCCGAACACGACAGTGAGCTTGACCGGGGTTAGCTTCACCGACACGCTGCCGTCGGGAGTGACAGTGGCCGATGCAACCACGAGTCAGTGCGGTGGAACACTGACGACGACAAACGCGACGGGGATGATCGTGCTAACCGGGGCGACGATCGCGTCAAGCGGAACGTGTCAGTTCAGCGTGACGGTAACCGGGGCGACCGCCGGGGTGAAGAACAACCAGACAGCGGCGGTGACCTCGACCAACGGCGGGACCGGCTCGACGAGCAACGTCGCGACGTTGACGGTTGCGGCGGCGCCGACAGTCTCGAAGTCGTTTGGAGCGTCGAGCATCCTGCTCAATGCGACGACGAGCCTGACGTTCAGCATAACCAATCCGAACGCGACTCAAGGTCTGACCGGAATCGCGTTCACCGACACTCTGCCTGCCGGGATAACGGTGGCGACTTCCGGACCGACGGCGACGTGCGGAGGGACGCTGACAACAACAGCGCCGAGCACGATTACGTTCAGCAGCGGGACGCTTGCGGGCGGAGCCAACTGCTCGTTCAACGTGACGGTGACCGGCTCGACTACTGGAGTGTGGAACAACACGACGGGGGCGATCAGCTCAAATGAGAGCGGAACGGGAGCTACGTCGAACACGGCTACGCTGACGGTGGTCGGGCCGCCGTCGATATCGAAGTCGTTCAACGCGGCGACGATACCTCTTGGCGGAACCAGCGTGTTGAGCTTCACGGTAACGAACCCGAACACGACGACGTCGCTGACCGGGGTCGCGTTCACCGACACGCTGCCTGCTGGGTTGACGGTTGCGACCGGCACCTCATCGCAGTGCAGTGGAACGCTGACGACAACGGCTCCAAACCAGATCAGCTTCAGCGGCGGGAGCCTTGCGTCGAGCGGCAACTGCACGATCACGGTGACGGTGACCGGGGCGACTGCCGGAGTGAAGAACAACACAAGCGGTACTGTGAGCGCTTCAAACAGCGGGACGGGCAATACAGCCATGGCGTCGATCACGGTAGTAGCGCCGCCGATGATCAGCAAGGCCTTCAACCCATCCACCATTGTGCCCAACGGGAACTCGAGTTTGATGTTCACGATCACCAATCCAAACTCAACTGTAGCGTTGACCGGGGTGAGCTTCACCGACACGCTGCCTTCGGGAGTGATAGTTGGAGATTCGAGCACGAGTCAATGCGGCGGGACGTTAACGACCACGAATGCAACGGGAGTCATAATGCTGAACGGAGCTTCCATTGCGGCGGGAGGAATGTGTCAGTTCTCGGTTACGGTGATGGGCACCGGCTCGGGAGTGAAGCACAACACTACGGGCGCCGTCACATCAACAAACGGTGGAACAGGAAACATGGCATCTGCTGACTTGACTGTCGGCATCCCGCCGACGATAACCTGCCCAACGGGTCCGGTAATGGCGGATGCGGCATCAGGTCAATGCTCGGCGACGGTGACCTTCACCGTGACTGCCACCGGTACTCCTTCACCGACCGTCACCTGCTCGCCCGCTTCCGGAACTGTCTTCCCGGTCGGCACCACGACGGTGAGCTGCACGGCGAGCAACGGGGTGCCGCCGGATGCCAGTTGCAGCTTCACGGTTCAGGTGAAAGACACGCAGGCGCCGGTGTTCCCGAACGGGTGCCCGTCACCGATAACGGTGGTGGCGCAGCCCTCGTGTCCGTTCGCTACAACCGCGCCGGTGAGCTTCACGACGCCGACGGCAACCGACAACTGCGGGACGCCGACGGTGGTGTGCAGTCCGCCCGCGGGATCACAGTTCCCGGTTGGCACGACTACAGTGACGTGCACGGCTACTGATGCTTCCACCAACATGACTACGTGCACGTTTGGAGTGAACGTGTTCAGCTTCTGTCTGCAGGACGATTCGAGTCCGGGGAACGTGGTGTTCGTGAATGCGTCAACTGGAGACTTTGTGTTCTGCTCGGGAGGGGTACAGATCGCGAGCGGGCGAGGAACGTTGACAGTGCGAGGCTGTCAGTTCGGGATCGAAGCTTCAAAGGGAGACCGCAAGGTGCACATCGGAGGCGACACCAGCGCCAACAACGGGTTGGGCGCCGGGAATGCGGTGATCAACAAGACAAATGGGCACATGGTGATACAGATAACGGATAGGAACATGAGCAACAATACATGCCAATGTTCACCGCCACCCCCTCAATCGATCCCGAGAGAAAAACCCGACCCGGGGAAGAGGATCAACGGGAACTGAGGAAGACGGTAGTCTGGAGTCAGAAGCAAGGAAGATCTCTCAAGGAGTTCTTCCTTGCTGTTGCCGTCAGGTCTTCGCCGGGCGCCTGGGACCGCTGCCAGATCTTTCTGAATTCTACCGCTGACTTGTTTATTCCCTCGGGAGTCTGTCAAGCGCCGCACGAAGCTGCGGCAAAGACGGGTCGAAGGTCAGTGCTCGTTCATACCAGGTTCGCGCCTCGCGATAGTAGTGCAGCTCCTCGCATTGTTGAGCCACGACCAACGCAGGGGTCATATAGTGAGTGAGAACGACTGGCTCCAGGCTATTCGCCCTTATATCTTCAGGTGAGGGCAGCTTATACAGATCGAACAGACGTTGGTTTTCAGCAATCAGCTCATCAAGTTTCACGTCTTTGCTGATCGGTTCAACTTGTGCGACCAGTCCACGCCGATAGAACCAGTAGCTTCCCTTAAGACTGTCCTCGGAGGTGATTCCCACAACGGCTACAGGACGCCCCGGGTTAGCATCCACCAGCCCCTTCAATGTGCCGGAGCGTCCGTCATATCGCGCGAACGGAACGACTAGATTTGAGTATCGCCTCTGGAGGTGGGGCGCGTACCAGTCGGTCGGAAGAAATGGCATGACCACCAGGGCGACGTCCGGGCGATAGCCCTCGACGTCCTGTAGATAGGTCAGTGGCATGATGACTTCGTCTCCGTTGACTATCAGTATGGAGTTCGGTTCGAGCGTCGCAAGAATATCTTCAGCGAAGCGCCGGACTACATGGTCCTTGCTCTGGTCGAGGTCCTTGTAGTGCACAACTGCACCAGGAAGCACCACAAGTAGCGCCGCAGCGGCTACCGACGCGGTCGCGTGCGGGCGTATGGCAGATGCGATAGAAGTTACAATCTCTCCGGCGAACAACACTCCGAACGCAATCAGCGGAGCGAGCGCTACATGTGAGAGCAGGAAGAAGCGCTCCAGAACGAACCTGGTTAGCGGTACCGCGAGATTGATATTCGCGTAAGCCACGAAGACGGGGCCGGCAAACCCAAAAGCCAGCAAACTGAACCAGAAATACCAGCGCTGCCGTCGATACGCTTGGACCGCCCCAAGTATCAACAGGACTCCAGCCGCCACGCTCAAGGACCCACCAAGCGCGACAATGCGCTCGACCGGCGAGCCTCCCTGGAACTGGGGAGCGTTGATGAGCTGACCAGAGCCAAAGTGCTTGCGGGTAATGACCGCAAAGAAATTCTCGAGCGAGGACGGGTCTCCCCAATTCAAATTGGGATGTCGCGCGGCGACCAACGGCAAGTAGGCGTATGGAAGGAGGCCGGCTAACGTTGCGCCTATAGCCGCTGCCAGCATGCGCGGTCGAGCCACTAGCTGTCGGCGACTGCGCCCTAGCAAAAAGAGCACAGCCGGACCTAAGAGTACAATCGTCTGCTGATTCGTGAGCGCGAGACCGCTTACAAACGCGGCCCCAAGCAGTGGGCCCATCCGCTCAGGCCGCTCTTGCCACACGACGAGCAGGTAGACGAACAGAGCGGCGAGGAGATTGTTCAGCGAGAAAACCTCCGCAACCAATGACCAGGACCAAAAGAGAGGAGTGAACGCCAGCACGAGCGCGGCACATGCAGACGCAGTCCGGCTGCCAGTGAGCCGTAATGCTGTCAGATAGACGATCGCTACAGTAGCTGCACCGCAGACCACCGCCATCAGGTCCACGCGAAAAGGCAGAGGCCCGGTTGGCAGCAAGCTGAAAAGGTGTCCGAGCATTGTGAACAGCGGGTAACCTGGTGGGTGTGGAACTCCAAGGGTGATTGCAGCAGTCATCAACTCGGGCGTGTCGCCGAGCACCAGGTCGCGGGCGGCGGTCAAGCCGTAAACGATACCGGCCACCACGCCTACAAGCGCGGAAATTCCGAGGTCGAGGCGCATCGAACTCGGAACAGGTGGGGAGCCGACAGAATTATTCCGCCGCTTTTGCGTTGCTGCCCTGGTCTTGGCGGACCGTCTGTGACTTCGTGGCATCGCTATTCCCTAAATGTAGATGCTCAGTGTTGTCGCTTGTGGAATACAAGCGACAGTCTGATGCGAAAGGCAGCAAGAATGAATTCCACGATGTCGCCAATGCCCAGCTTAGATTTGGCGTTGATTCTATCGGTAAACTTGATTGGGACTTCTGAGACTCGCATTCCTGCTTCTACCGCCTCATGAAGCAGACTCATTTGGAACGCATATCCGCTTACGGCGAGTCCGTCGAGATCGATCTCTTGAAGCTTACTGACTCTAATGGCGCGATATCCGCTGGTGCAGTCCTTGACCTGAGGGAGTCCGGCTACATACCTGGCAAAGACATTGCCCCACTTGCTGTTCGCCTTCCTCCAGAATGCCCAGTCTTTGGGGATCGAGCCGCCCGGAACATATCTCGAGCCGATCACAAAATCACTGTGATCGCGGAGCCTCGTCAATAGACGCGGGATGTCGTTAGGATCGTGGGAAAAGTCGGCGTCCATCTCGAAGATCACGTCGGCCTTGAGGTAATTGATGGCGTGTGCAAAACCCCGTTTGTAAGCCGTCCCCAACCCGCGCTTCTTAGACTTGCCGAGCAAATGAACGTTTGGATTCCGCGCGGAGAACGCTTGTACAACATCTGCGGTGCCATCAGGTGACGAGTCGTCGACCACCAGTACCGAAAGAGTGGCTTCGTCGATGCGGGCCTGCTGCCTCAAAACGGCATCCAGTAACGGACCGATGTTCTCCCTTTCGTTGTATGTAGGCAAGACGATCACAACGTGGTCAAGTACGGTTCTGCTCTTTGTTTCCGCCACGTCGTTTCGTGCTCTGCTCCTGGTAAAGGCTGGTCACTGTTGAGGCTCGGCTCGTGAGTGTAGATCTTACGGAAAGCCGCTGGTGAAGGCAATAACGGCTTCTATAACGCGATCGCCGGATAAGACACCGATGCGTTAAATGGTAGCCCCGTCGACACTCTCCATTGTTCAAGAATGCAGAAGCCTGAACTGTCGGGCCGCGTTGCGGCGGAGTCCTACTGCGCAGACTGAAGGAAACGGGCGACGCTGTCGATGTAGAGCTTCGGATTCGCCTGATAAGCGTGACCGTGAGTTTCTGAGCCCGGCCCATCCACAATCAACAAATCACTCTTCTTGCTTGCACTCGCCTCATAAAGTCGCTGCGCAATCTCGGGAGGCATCCGGCGGTCGTGAGCGGCTGCAATAAACAGAATAGGTCTATCGCCAATTCGCTTCACTGCATCCACCGCATCGACTTGCGAGCTATCGAAGTTGCCGCGCTGCTCAATAAAGAATCTCAATTCATTGCTGAAAGGGAATGCCGGAAGATGCAAGAACATCCTTACGTGATGATCCACAGTGTCTCTGAAGTTGAGATACGAGCTGTCTGAGATAACCGCAGATACGTCAGCAGTCTCGGCTGCAGACATCAACGCGGCGCTCGCGCCCATCGAGATACCGAACAAGACAATGCGATCGGTTGAATGAACTTCATCGCGTAAGAAACGCACAGCAGCTTCCGAATCAAGCCGCTCGTTGTAACCCAGCGTCACGCGCGCGGATCCACTTGCGCCGTGATTGCGCGAGTCGTAGAGCAAAGCGCCGTAGCCCAGTTTCCACAAGTCCATCGCTCGTTCGAGCAATTCCCGTCGCGATCTGAAGAGCCCGTGAGAGTAGACAATCGTAGTATGTTTGTCGCCGCTCGCGACGAGCCATCCGCTTATGCTCACGCCATCTGCAGTCTTGAATTCGACATCTTTGAATTGCGCGCCGAAGTCCGCGGGAGTCTGGGTGAGCTTTCGATCCATCGGGCGAGTTCCAGCGCTGGTGACCAGCCTCGCAAGGCCCCACGGAAATACGCCGTAGACTAAAACAACTGCGAGGACGATCAAGCTTATGACCACGCGCTTCAAGATACGACGCCATCGCGGAGGCTTCTTATGTGCGTTTTCTATTGGCGGTTCGGTTTGGTGTTTTGTCACAGGGTTCCTCTTTCGTTAAGCGTCGTGCGGTTGTTGCTTATGGTCTGATCTGTCGGGGACGGGTTCCTTCATCATCAGTATGCAGACAGCCGCGCCGAGAGTTGTGATTGCGCTAAACAGACCAACCGCGCCGTAGCCAAAAGCTCTATAGAGCAAGCCGCTGATAGCTGCAGAAGCGGCAATGCCGATTTGCGAGCCGGTGTTGCGCACCGCAACGAAAGCGCCCTGCACTCGCGGCGGCACGAGTCGAGTCGCAAGTGCTTGCAGAGGCCCTTGCCGAAACGCAAACGCAAGGCTTGCAGCGAGAAAGCTCCCGAACAGTACCGGTCCCCATCCGACTCGCGGAATAATGAAGAGCATCATCGCAAGCAGCACAGTACTGAGGATCGACAAAAGCCGTTTACCGAATCGATCGGCAAGCGGGCCGGCTGCAAAAGCTCCGATTAGTGAAGCGACACCCACGATGATAAAAAACAATCCCACGTCTCTTGTTTTCAATCCGAGACTGTTTTGCAGCCACGAACCGAGATAAGAGAAGAAGCCTACGAAGCCCGCCGAGACCAGAAACGCCGCGGCGATGGCCGCAATTCTTTCGCGCGTTCCGAACACGACTCGAATGTTGTCGAACCTGCGAGCGACTCTTTCCGACAGATGCTCTTTCAACGAGTGCTTGTCTTCGGGCAGCAGGAAAAAAACAAGGAGGAGGGCAATCAGCGCAAGCGCGCCGAAGAAGGCGAAGCTCGAGCGCCAGCCTCGAGATTGCGCGAGCACCGAGGCGACGGGAACGCCCACCACAAGCGCGGCAAAGTAACCGGCTTGCACTACGCTCATGGCGACTCCGCGCCGGCTGTAGGGAAAGTAGCTGGCGACGTATGCAATCGAGCAGGTCGAGAAAGTGCCTGAGGCAAGTCCGGTAAGAATTCTGATCGAAGCCAGCATCCGCACATCGCGAATGAAAAACACCGAAAGAACTGAAACTCCAAACAAAATGGAAGCCGCCAGCAGAAATCTTCGCCGGCCGAATTTATCTGAGATCGGGCCGATGAGCAGAGCGGCCGTCGCGGCAGCCAGCGCGTACGCCGGAATCATCATCCCTCCGACTTGTCCGACGTCAAGCTTGAACTCTCCCGCTATCAGCGGGAGAAGAGGCGAGATCATTTGATTGTCACTGTTGCCGAGGAAAAAAATCAGGAAAAGAATTGCCATCACCACGCCGGCTCGCGCAGGAGCACCTGGCGTTGTGGTCTTTCCGCTCTGTGTTACCGCCATTAGCTCCCTGGCAACTGTCTGGTGACGTTTGAGACTCGACCGATGCTAGAGGAGCAGCAGTTGATGTGTCAATGAAAGTCTCTTGTGCGAGAA
>Ga0070711_100000309_pt1 | contig 25288 bp, 22 predicted proteins | sample LARL53metaG_FD_65452 | JGI IMG/M metagenome (GOLD analysis project Ga0070711, IMG submission 65452) | Corn, switchgrass and miscanthus rhizosphere microbial communities from Kellogg Biological Station, Michigan, USA - LAR L5-3 metaG | ecosystem: Host-associated > Plants > Roots > Rhizosphere ... | reverse complement strand
ATTCCGTCGATGGTCAAGGAGGTTTCCGCGATGCTGGTCGCCAGCACGATCTTGCGGCGACCAGCCGGCGCCGGGGCAATCGCGGCGTCCTGGGCTTCAATCGGCAGTGAACCGTGCAGCGCGTGCAGCGACATCTCCGCGGGCAATGCCGTGCGCAGCAGCGCCTCCGCCTGGCGGATCTCGCCGGCGCCGGGCAGGAACACGAGCACCGACCCGCGTTCCATGCGAACCGTCTCGATTGCCACCCGCGCCACATGATCGATGAAGGCGCGCCGCATGCCCGGCGCGGGACCCCGTCCCGCTCGGGGCGGAGCATGACGCGTGGTCACTGGCCACGCGCGACCCTCGCTCCGGATCACCGGTACCGAACCGAGCAATGTCGCCACGGCAACGCCGTCGAGGGTTGCCGACATCACCAGGACCTTGAGATCGTCGCGCAGCGACTCCATCGCCGCGATCGTCAAGGCGAGCCCCGTGTCAGCCGTCAGCGATCGCTCATGGAATTCGTCGAAGATGACCAGACCGGTGCCGTCGAGCGCCAGGTCGTCCTGCAGCATCCTGGTGAGAATTCCCTCGGTGATCACTTCGATCCGGGTGCGCGGCCCGATCCGGGTATCGAGCCGCATCCGGTATCCGACGGTCTCGCCCACGCGCTCGCCCAGCGTCCACGCCATGCGAGCTGCGGCCGCGCGCGCCGCCAGGCGGCGCGGCTCCAGGATCACGATGCGCTGGCCGGCGAGCCATGGCTCGTCGAGCAGCGCGAGTGGAACGAGCGTGGTCTTGCCGGCTCCGGGAGGGGCCTCGAGCACGACCGCACGATGGGCGGCGAGCGCGGCACGCAGCGCGGGAAGGGCCGGTTCGATCGGGAGTGACATCGGGCCGGAAGGTAGTGACTAATATTCCGCGGCCGATATGCGATCAACCTGAGCCGGAAACCATGCCGTGAGCCGTGAGCCATGAGGCCGAATGTGGGGCTAGTCTGTCGGGAGCGGGGAATCGCGTCGCCCGCGCGAAGGTACCGTTACGGGCTCACGGCTCATGGCTCATGGCTCCTAGCGGCGCTGAGCGTGTCGCTATTTGCAAGCCCGTCACCAGCCAATGCCCAGGACTCCCTCCCCCCGCACTCGCCCCCCGCGGACACCGTCGGCACCCTCAATCTCTTCCTCGATTGCCGCGCGCCGGGCTGCGACTTCAACTACCTCCGCACCCAGCTCACCTGGGTCAACTACGTCCGCGATCGCACCGCGGCCCAGGTGCACGTCATCGTCACCGCCCTCGGCACCGGTTCCGGCGGAAACCAGATCTCGCTCGAATTCATCGGGTCGCGGGAGTTCGCCGGCGTCGATGATGAGGTGAAGTACGACACTCCCAACGGCGCCAGCGGTGACGAGCTGCGCACCGAACTCTCCCGAGTGCTCAAGGTCGGGTTGGCGCGCTACGTCCTGCGCACCCGGTTCGGGCGCAATCTCGTGGTCAGTTATCTGGCGACCCGGGGGGGAGCGGCACCAAGCCGGACGGCGAAGGATCCGTGGGACTATTGGGTCTTCAGCGTCGGCTTCAGCGGGTCATTGAACGGTCAGTCGCAGAGCAATTCCCGGAGCGGGAGTGGCAGCTTCTATGCCTCCCGCACCACGGCCGCGTGGAAGTTCCGCGCCAATCTTTCCGGCAGCACCAGCCGCAGCAGTTACCAGCTCGACGACACCACCAACTTCATCGCCCGGGTGCACAGTTACTCCGGCGGCCTGATCCAGGTGCGTTCCATCAACGATCATCTGTCGCTGGGAGCGTCCGCGAGCGTCACCTCGTCGTCGCAGCAGAACATCGACCTGAGCCTGCGCGTCGCACCGACCCTCGAATTCGATTTCTTCAAGTACGACCAGTACGCCAGACGGCGACTCGTGGCGTCGTACAGTGTCGGACTTGACCACTATGCCTACACCGACACCACGATCTACAACCGGATCAAGGAAACCCGGATGGACCACCAGCTGGGCCTCTCCTACGCGGCGACCCAGCCGTGGGGGAGCGCCAGTGCAGCGATCAGCGCGTCGAGCTATCTGTCGGATTTCGGGCAGAACCGGCTCTCGCTGTACACCAACCTGTCGTTGCGGGTCGCGCGCGGTCTGCAACTGTCCTACGGCCTTTCCTACTCGCGCGTGCGCGACCAGCTCTCGCTCGCCAAGGCGGCGGCATCGGATGCCGACATCCTGCTGCAACTCAGGCAGCTCGCCACCAGTTACACCTACGGTGGCTATCTCAGCCTCAGCTACACGTTCGGATCCCTGTTCAACAATGTCGTGAATCCGCGGATGGGTTTCTAGCGCGCCTCGGGCTTCTTGCCGGCCGGCGGGGCTGGTGGCGGCGGCGATGACGTTGCCGCCATCATCGCCTTGACCACGTCCTGGGAAACCTTGTTCTGGTTCAGGTTGATGATGCCGTTGGTCGTGAGGTCGAAGTCGGGCCGCGACATCTGGATCTTGGTGACAATGATGTCCCGCGACAGTTGACCGCTGACCATGCGGATCACGGCATCATTGGTCAGCGTCTCCTTGGCGTCCTTGCTGCCGGCGGCAGCGTTCATCATCATCTTGATGATGTCGGACGGAATCTTGCTGGTATTGAGGGAGATGAGGCCGGCCGCCGACACGTCGAAGGTCGACTTCGTGGTGCGAATCTTCGTCACGATCAGGTCCTTGGGAACCTTCCCAGTGACCATCTGCACGATCGATTCGTTGGTCAGCACCTCGCCGCCCTGCGCCGCGGCGTTGGGTACGAGCCCGGGTGCCAAGGCCAGCGGAGCCAGTAGCACGAGTGCGGCAACGACGATACGCGGCGAGATTCGCATGGTGTCCTCGGATGATGTTGGGCAGTTCCGCGAAGCTACGGCCGTCAGGCGGAACGGGCAAGGCGATATGCGACAGGCCTCCAGGCTCCCTGTGGCACGGAGCCTGAAGGCCTGTCGAATGTCCAGCGACCCGCGCACGCGTGGCGTGCGCGGGCGCGCTGTCGACTAGAAGTGAATGCCACCCTTGATCACGAAGTCGCCGCTGCTGTAGGCGCCGCCGCCCGCACCGCCGCCGAGGCCGAGCTTCAATTCCACGAACGGCATCAGCTTCGAGTTCGCCATGAAATTGAGACCGCCGACGATGTCGAGTCCGATGCCGCTGCTGCTCGCACCACAGTCAATTCCCTCGAAATTGCAGGTGAACGAAAAGTGGTCGTAGCTGACGCCAGCGCCGACATACGGCTTGATGTTGCCTTTGGCGGTGATGTCGTACAGGCCGTCTGCGGAGATTTCCCAGAAGTGCGTGCCCGAACCATAGAAACTGTTGCTGGGGAAGTAATAGTCGAAGGAGGCGCGGCCGGTGATCGGATGCTCGTTGAGTTCCGCCACGTGGAACTTGACGAACGCACCGACGCCGAATCCGAGCGAATGGTTCGCCAGCGCCGCCTCCACGCCGAACCGCGTGCCGCTGGTCTGCGCCTGCGCGTGCGCCGCTGCCGGCGCGACCAGTGCAAGGCCCAGCGCCGCACTCGTGCCAATAGCCATTCCACGTAGCATTCTCACCAGCATGAAGCCTCCCTAGATGGGTGAAGTGACCGGGTCCCGGGGGTAACTATACCAATTTCACTACTTTTCCCGCCATCGCACAAGACCTAACCCCTGATCCCGCCGCTGCCTAGCTCGATGGTGCATGACTGTACCTTTCATCATGACGGCGATTTTCTGGGCCAGCGATCTGCATTGCGACCATGCGCCCGTCGGGTCGCTGCAGGCGTTCGTCGACGCCATGCACGGGGCGCCGGACCCCGCCGTCGTACTCACCGGGGACATCGCGGTGGCGTCCCGACTCGTGGCGGACCTCGAATTCCTCGGCGACGCCGCCCGGCGTCCCCTCTACTTTGTTCTCGGCAATCACGACCACTACGGCAGTACCGTCGAGAAGGTTCGCGACGCCGTGATCGAGCTGTCCCGCCGCCGACCGGACATCCAGTGGCTCCCGCCAGCTGGTGTCGTGGCCCTGGATGAAACGACCGTCCTCGTGGGCGTCGATGGCTGGGCCGATGGTCGCCAGGGCGATCCGCTCCACACGCCGCTGCGGCTCAACGACGACCGTTTCATCGGCGAACTCGCGGCCCAGCCCAACCGCGCCGCCCGGCTCGCCGTGAAGCAGGCGCTTGCGGATGCGGATGCGGCGCGCCTCGCGACGCTGCTCGAGCGTGCCGTCGCCATGGCTCGCCAGCTCGTCGTCGCCACCCACGTGCCGCCGTTTCCCGAGGCGCTCCCCGCAACCGGCAGGCTCTCCAGCGCTGAGTGGTTCCCCCTCCTGGTGTGCGGCGCAACCGGTATCGTCCTGCGGACCGCCGCCGCCGCGCATCCCGGGCACCGGTTCCTCGTGCTCTGCGGCCATACCCACGTGGAGCGCGACGTGATGATCCTCCCGAACCTGCAGTGTCGAGTTGCGGGGGCGCGCTACGGCGAGCCGGCAGGACGCAGCATTGCCGTGTGACCGGGCGTCGGCCGGTTGCGCTAGTTTCCATCCACTCCCTCTTCACGTCCGGACCCCGAATGCGCGCCGCCGTTCTCGCCCTGCTCATCGCATTTCCGCTCGCCGCCCAGAAACCGGCGCGTCCGCGCGCCAGCCGCCCGCCAGCATCCCCCGCGCTGCCGGTCGACACCACCGTGCACGTCGGTCGCCTTGCGAATGGCCTCAGGTACTGGATCCGGCACAACAATTACCCCGAGCACCGCCTCGAGTTGCGGCTGGTGGTTCGCGCCGGATCGATTCTCGAGGACAATGACCAGCGCGGCCTGGCGCACTTCATCGAGCACATGGGATTCAACGGCACCGCGCATTTCGCCCGGAACGAGATGGTGAAGTACCTCGAGTCGATCGGCGTGAAATACGGGGCCGACCTCAACGCCAACACGTCGTTCGACGAAACGCAGTACATCCTGCCCGTGCCGAGCGACAAGCCCGAACTGGTTGCCCGCGCCTTCGACATCCTCCAGGACTGGGCGAGCGGCGACAAGTTCGCGCCCGATGAGGTGGCCAGTGAGCGGGGGGTCGTCCTGAATGAATGGCGCAGCGGCCTCGGCGTCTCGTCGCGGATCATCAACCAGGAGATCCCGGTCCTCTTCAAGGGCTCGCGCTACGCCGTGCGCCTTCCGATCGGCGACACCGGGATCATCACCCACGCCACTGCGGCACCGATGCGGCGGTTCTATCACGACTGGTACCGTCCGGACCTCATGGGCATCGTGGCGGTCGGCGACTATCCGGTGGATTCAATCGCCGCCCTGATCAAGAGCCATTTCGCCGCCATGCGCAACCCGGTAAGGGAGCGCCCGCGCCTCGATGCGCCGGTGCCGTCCGTTGCCGGCACGCGCATGATCGCGATCGCCGACCCCGAACAACCCACCGAGGCCATCGAGTTGCTCATCCGCCGCCCGACCGAGCACTACCGGACCGAGAGCGACGAGCGGCGCGACATCGTTACCAGCCTGTTCAGCATCATCTCGGCGCAGCGCATGCAGGAGCTGCGGCGCAAGCCGGACGTCCCGTTCGTGGGTGCCAATTTCGGGCCGTCTGGCTTCATCCGCGACTTGCAGGTCTTCCAGGTGGGCGTAAGTCCCAAGGAGGGCCAGGGCGCCGCCGCGTTCGAAGCGGCGCTGCGCGAGCTGCGGCGCCTCGATGAACACGGCGTGCTCGCCACCGAACTCGATCGCGCCAAGGCTTCGCTCCTGCGCGGGCGGGAATCGGCCGCGGCCGAAGAAGGCAAGACCGAGTCGTACGTGTATGTCGAGTCATACATCAATGCGTTCCTGCATGGCGAGACGCCGGTATCGGCCGCGGATCGTTACGCGCTGGCGAAAAAGATCCTCCCCGCGGTCACCACTGCGGAGGTCAATGCGGCAATTCGCGAAGCCTCCCGCGGTGACGACCGCTTCATCCTCGTGCTCGGCCCGGAAAAAGCCCGCGCGGACCTGCCCACGCGCGATACGCTGCTCGCGATCCTCGCGCGCACCGACACGATGACCCTGCCGGCCTGGACGGAGTCCACGGTCGCGACGGTACTGGTACCCAATCCACCCCGGCCCGGTCGCATCGTCTCCGAGACCACGTATGCCGACATCGGTGTCACCGACTGGCGGTTTTCCAACGGAGTCCGGGTCCTGATCAAGCCCACCGACTTCAAGGCCGACGAGATCCAGATGGACGGCGAAGCCGCCGGCGGGCTTTCCCTGCTGCCGGACGACCAGCTCGTCAGCGGGGCCTTTGCCGCCGCGATCGTTCGCCAGAGTGGCGTCGGGGATTTCGACGCCGCAGCACTGCAGCGAAGGCTTTCCGGCAAGATTGTCCGGGTGGTGCCCGCCATCGATGAAACCAGCGAAGGCATGATCATCATCAGCGCACCCCGGGACCTGGAGACCGCGCTTCAGGTGCTCTGGTTGAACGCCACGGCACCGCGCCTCGACACTGCGGCGGTCTCTGCGCTGACCAACCAGGTACGCAACGGGTTGAAGAACCGTGATGCCGACCCCGGCACGGCGTTCAGCGACACGATCACCCTCACCCTGGGCCGGAACAGTCCGCGCGCGCAACCCATGACGGTGGCCCGGCTGGACGCCGAACTCGATCCGCGCCGCGCGTTGGCCATCTACCGCGACTGGTTCCATAGTTTCGGGGACTTCACTTTTGTCGTGGTGGGGAACGTCCAGCTCGATTCGCTGCGGCCCCTGCTCTCGCGATGGCTTGGTGGACTGCCGGCTGCCGGGTCGGCGCGGATGTGGAAGGACGTGGCGCCGTTGCCGCCCGAAGGCCTCATCACCAAGACCGTGCGCAAGGGGAAGGAACCAGTCGCCGCCCAGGTGGTGTTGTTCAGCGGTCCGGTGGAGGGTAACGCATCGGAGCTGGACGACGCCGCTGCGACGGCCGCAGCCGAGATCATCCAGGAACGGCTGCTGGACCAGCTGCGTGAGGCGATGGGAGCTACCTATGGAGTCGACGCGAACACCGTGATCGAGCGAGTCCCGAGAAAGCGTTATCGCACGCTCATCGAGTTCAAATCTTCGCCCCAACAGGCCGATACCCTATGGTCGGCGGCGCAGGCCATCATCACGGCGTTCCGCAATGATGGTCCGCGGCCCGATGAAGTGCAGAAATTCGTGGCCCAGGCGCGGCGCGAGACCGAAGTGCAGATCAAGACCAACGATTGGTGGCTTGGACGGCTGAGTGACTACGTGATGACCGATGGCGGCGAAGCGGGCCGGCCGATCTCCGAGATTCTGCAATGGGGCCAGCGGCTGGACGCCCTCACGCCGTCGATGATTCGCGATGCGGCCCGGCGGTACTTCGATCCAGCCCGGGTAGCGCGGTTTGTTCTTCTTCCCGAAAAGTGAGCAGCCCATGCGTGCCCGCCTTCTTCTCGCCGCGCAATGTGTGATCCTCCCGGTCGGGCTCGCCGCTCAGGCTCGAGTCCTGGCCGACCCGATGCCGCAGAAGGCCGCAGAATCGAATTACGCCGGGGCGCGCCTGATGAAGTCCGGTGTCGCCTCGCAGTTCGATTCGCTTGGCGACATCCCGATGGGCCGCACCGGCGACTCGGTCACCGTGTATCTCTTTCCCGACGGCAACAACATGGGGCGGACGGTGCATGCGAAGATCACCCGGCGTCAGCGCTTCGCCCCCCCGGTGTCGTGGCGCGCCGCCTGTGACGAAGTGGCGCATCCCGGCTGGTTCTACGCGCTGACGCCGGCGTCGCGCGCGCTCTTCGCGGTGGTGGTCCCCGGCGTGTTTCCGAAGCCCGAAGTGCGGCCGGTTCCGCCCGCCGCTCGTGACGGCGCCTGGCAGTTCTACCATGCCGTGGCCGATTCGTCGTGGCAGCGATACCTCGCCTTCCGCAAGCTGACGAGTGAGCGCGCGGTGGACTATCTGCGCGCCGATTTCTGGGGATCCAAGGGCGACGCCCGCTGGTCGGTCGTCAAGATGTTCGGGGTGCGCGGCCCGAACGGTCACAACTACGCCGCGCTCGCCTTCGCAATGCGCGACGACTATCCCGATGCGCCCAACACGGCCCGCACCTGGATGATCGATTCGTGGGGGTATCCGGTGGGCTCGGTCGTCGGCAATGTCGATATCTACGGCACCGTGGACGATCACGGCGTGGATGCGGTGGTCACCTCGAGCGGCCTGATCCGCTGGGATGGCACGCAGTGGCGGTTTCCCTCGGTGTATTCAGAGGAGCCCTGTCTGTATCACCAGACAATGCCGCTGCCGCCCGGCGCGCATCCCTGAAAAGAAGTCAAAACGTACAAGTAAGCAGTGAGAAGTGAGAAGGAGATCAAACCCGCTTTCCAGGACGGGGTGGTTGATCTCCTTCTTACTTCTCACTGCTTACTTCTTGCTATCCTGACTGGAATCCCACCGTTGGCGGTTTTCAGGACCTCTTCCAGCTTCAGCTGCATCTGCCCTTCGAGCATCCGGTCTGCACTCAGCATTGCAAAATTCCAGCCCGGCCGCTGCTCCCGCAACACCCGGCCCAGCACCGCATAGAGATCCCGCAACACCGCGCGCTCGCCGATGCGCGCGCCGTACGGCGGATTGGTGACCACCCAGCCAGCGCCACCGTCGGCCGTGAGCGCAGAGATCGTCGCCTGGCCGAAGTCGACGTCGGCAGCCACGCCCGCCCGTTCCGCGTTCGCCCTCGCGGCTTCGATCGCCCCGGCATCGCGATCGCGGCCGACGATCGGTGCCCGCGCCCGCGGAAACTCCATCGCGCGGGCACGATCACGCGCCGCTGCAAACGCCCCATCGAACCCGGGCCACGACTCGGCCGAAAATCGCCGCGCCCGTCCCGGCGCCATCCGTCGCGACATCATCGCCGCCTCGATCGGAATGGTCCCCGAGCCGCACATCGGATCGAGCAACGGAGTGTCCGGTTCCCACCCGCTCGCGAGCAGCACTGCCGACGCCAGCGTTTCGCGCAGCGGCGCCTTCGCCACCGCCTGGCGGTAGCCGCGCAGGTGCAGCAGCGCTCCCGCCGCGTCGGCTGACAGCGTCATCTCGTCCCGCATCACCCGGACGACGATCCGCTGCACCGCCGGCGGCTCGGTCACGTCCGCTTCCATTGCCTCGGCGGCCGACGGCGCGCGCACGCTCCGCACATCACTGATCGCGCCCGCAACACCGCGCTCCAGCCGCTCGGCGATGCCGTCCTCGTGATACAGGCGGGATTTCTTCGACGTGACGCGAAAGTGCACCGCTCCGCCGGCGCCGATGACGTCTCCCCACCCGACCCTGGCCGCATGCCGCTCGAGTTCGGCGAACGACCGGGCGTGAAACTTCGCGATGCGCACCACGACACGGTTCGCCGTCCGCAACCAGAGCAACGCATCCGCCAGTTGGGCCCGGGTTGCCGCGAAGGCGACGCCGCCCGGCTCGGTGGCGCCGGGCGCAATGCCGAGTCCCGCGAGCTCATCGGCCAGCAGCGATTCGACCCCGGGCGCGGTGGTTGCGTAACCATCGAGAGTGGCGGCGAGCGGCATGGCGTGGAACGTAACGCGTGGCGACAGGCGGAGTGCGTCGATATGTTTGGCGCCATGACGAAACCCGGCCCCATATCGACATTCCTCCGCCACCACTACCGCCATTTCAATGCGGCGACACTCATCGACGCGACGGACGGCTACGTTCGTCACCTCGATGCCGGCGGGAAGATGATGATCACGCTCGCCGGCGCGATGAGCACCGCCGAGCTGGGCCTCTCGCTCGCCGAGATGATTCGCCGCGACAAGGTCCAGGCCATCACCTGCACCGGAGCGAATCTCGAGGAAGACATCTTCAACCTCGTCGCGCACGACTACTACGAACGCGTGCCGCACTACCGTGACCTCACCGCGCACGATGAGAAGGCGCTCCTCGACCGGCACATGAATCGCGTCACCGACACCTGCATTCCCGAAATGGAGGCGATGCGGCGCCTGGAGGGCGCGGTTCTCGATGAGTGGGTCGCCGCCGACCAGGCGGGCGAGCGCTACTTCCCGCATGAGTTCTTCTATCGGGTGCTGCGCAGCGGGAAGCTGAAACAGTACTACCAGATTGATCCGAAGCACTCCTGGATGCTCGCCGCGTGCGAGAAGAACCTGCCCATCTGGGTGCCGGGCTGGGAGGATTCCACGCTGGGAAACATGTACTCCGGGCACTGCATCTCGGGGGACGTCAAGCAGGTGCACACGGTCCGCACCGGGATCGAGTACATGATGACGCTGGCCGAGTGGTACCTGGCGAATGCCGGCGGCCAGGGAATCGGGTTCTTCCAGGTTGGTGGTGGCATAGCGGGAGACTTTCCGATCTGCGTTGTCCCGATGCTGCACCAGGACCTGCAGCGGCCGGAGATTCCGGTCTGGGCCTACTTCTGCCAGATCTCGGACTCGACCACCAGTTACGGCTCCTACTCCGGTGCGGTGCCGAATGAAAAGATCACCTGGGGCAAGCTCGGCATCGACACGCCGAAATACATCATCGAGAGCGACGCCAGCATCGTCGCGCCGTTGATCTTCGCGATGATTCTGGAACAGTAAGGCGAACGAGAGAAGAGAGACGAGAGACGAGAGCCGCAACGTGCAGGTGTGCGACTATGGTTGTTACTTCTCTCGTCTCTCGTCTCTCGTCTCTCCTCTGAACCGCTACGGCTGCTTCGATGACTGCAACACCAAGCCGCCCTCGATCGACGTGGTCAGCATCACGATCCAGCGGTCATCGGTGGCCAGCGTCAGCTGCGTGGTCGCCAGTGACGTCTCGCTTCCCGGGTTGGTGATGTCGATGATGTAGGTGGCCGGGACGAAAGGGATATAGAACCCGTACGGCGCCGGCGGTGGGAGTGACCCGGCGCCGAAGCCGAAATTGCCGAAGTGATACACGCTGTCGCTGCCCACCTGGTGGACGACGATGCTGAACGGTCCGACTCCGGGCGCCGAATTGACCATCAGGATGCTGCCGATGATGGAGCGATACCCGCCACCAGCGTTGGTCGACATCGTGTCGCTGGTGACCGACAGCGCCGCGTTGGCGGTCGTTGACCCCGAAACGACCGCCGTTCGGCGGGCACCCTGGGCGATGGCAAAGCTCGCGGCCGCAAGTTGTTCGCCGCCCGCTGACTTGAGGACCAGCTGGTGGGTGCCGGCGGCAACGGTCATCGAGGTGCTGCCCCCGACCGACGGCAACGCCGCCGGGGAGTTGTCCAGGAGGAGTTGCGCGCCACCGCTCGCCGCGAGCGCGTTGAAGATGGCGAGGTGCGCGTCGTTGCCGTTCGAACCGCTGGTGTCGTTCGAGCAGGCCGCTGTCGCAGCGAACGCCGCGGCAATGGCGAAGCTCCTGTAGGGCGTCCTGATCATGAGATTCCTCAAAAATGGTTGGTTCAACGCTCTTTCACCGCGCGCAATTCCAGCTCGCCCGCGACATTCTGCGCCAGCACGAAACTGTAGACATCCCCGGCATTCACCGTGAACGGCCCTGCCTGCAACAGCACCGTGTCCGTTCCAGCCGCCTTCAGCCACACGAGATATTGTCCGGGCGGGCGAACGGCGTATCCCGGGAACTGCGGATCGGTGCCGCTGCCGAACACGAACGGCGTGACGAACCTCGCGGCACTGTCGTCAGCCTGGCCCACGGCGAACAGGTACGCGTCCATCGCCGGCGCACCGGCAACCGTGTGCACCAGTCGCATCTTCGCTGCATCGAGCACGGGGACTGATGCCGTGTCCAGTGTCGTGACCAGCAGTACGTTGTGACCGGCGGCTCCGCTGAGCACGGCGGTGCGGTGGCCGCCGTCGGTGAGCGTGATCATGGCGGTCGTCAGCACCTGCCCGCCCCCGGCGATCACCTGCAACTGGTGAGCGCCGGCCGCCAGTTGCGCCGTGCCGCTCTGCCCCGCAGGCGGTAACGTCATCGGATTGCCGTCGACCTTCACCGTCGCGGGATCCCCGGCAACCAGGGCGTTGAGCATCGCGAGCTGGCCGGAGCCGGTTGGGTCGTGAGGAGCGGCCGGGTTTCCGGAACACGCCAGCCCGCCGAGCAGTACGAAAGACAGGAGCGACAGTCGATGCACGAAATTCTTCCTGGTCAGATGATGGAACGCGCTGGTCGCCGCAACCGTGGCGTCGGTGCCAAGGACGCCCGTTGCCGGTCAAAGGTCACCTGGCCGGCGCGATGTGACCGGTGCAGCAGCCCGAGGGTCTACCAGGGGTGACGCCGATCGATGACTCCCTTGTCGCTCGGCTGGCCGCCGGCGATCCGACCGCGCTCGCCGAGTTGATGGACAGGCACGGACCGGCGCTGATGCGGTTTGCGACGCATTTTTTGCACTCGGCGTCGGACGCCGACGAGGTGCTGCAGGATGTCTTTCTTCGTGCCGACCGGGCCATCCGGAAGGGAACACGGCCCGAGCGTCTTGACGCGTGGCTATTCCGCATCACCGTAAACCGGTGCCGCTCCAAGGTGCGACGGTGGTGGCCGATCATATCGGGGCCGGTTGCGGATCGTGCCATTGAGCGGGCAACCACCGCGCCCACCGACGAATCATTTGCGTGGGGTGAAGAAATCGCCGCCGCTCTCGCTACGCTGTCGGCGCCGTTGCGCGAGGCCTTCCTGCTCAAGCACGTGCAGGGGCTCGAGTATCAGGAGATGACGATCGTGACTGGTGCCAGTGTTCCGGCGCTCAAGATGCGCGTGGCTCGCGCCTGCGAACAGTTGCGCGAGCGCCTCAAGGAGGTACCGCAATGACCGACGGAATCGAACCGGGTGATGCGCTCGATCGCGCGGTGGACACTCTGCGGCAGCCGGTGCCGATCCGGCCTGGACTGGCCCGGCGCGCCGGCGACCGGCTGCGCCGGCGCCGCGCGGCCCGCGTCGTTCGGGGTATCGCCGTGGTCCTGCTCGTCGGCCTGATCGACCTGGTCCTGCTGCGACGTCCGTCCGGGACCTCCGTCACGTTCGCGATCACCGCCCCGTCGGTGCGTTCCATCGCCCTCGTCGGCGACTTCACCGACTGGCGGTCGGATCGCGTGCAGCTGAAGCGCACCGGCGCCGGACTCTGGCAGGCGACGGTCAAGCTGCACCCCGGCCGCTACCGGTTCGCGTATCTTGTGAATCACGATGAATGGCGCGCTGATTCCCGGGCTGCCAGCGCTCCCGATGATTTTGGACGGCCAACTTCGGTGCTGACGGTGGTGGCCAATTGACCTCGAATGCGATCACGGTTCGACTGCTGGTGCTCCTGGTGCTGGTCGCGACGATGCCGCTTCTGGCCCAGGATCCCCGGCTGGCCCAGCGCTTTTCCGAACCGGTCGCGGCCCGCCTTGCCGCCAGCATCGACAGCGCCGGGCATGAGGGGCTGCCCACCGAGCCACTCGTGCTCCGGGCACTCGAGGGCCAGGCCAAGGGCGCGTCGGAGGACCAGATTGTCGCGGCGCTCTCCCGGCTCCGCGGTGCGCTCCGCACCGCCCGGGAGACGCTCGGCCCCGCCGCGCCGTCAGCCGAGCTGACGACCGCGGCAGCGGCCCTGCAGGCCGGGGTTCCCGAGCCCCGATTGGCAGAATTGCATCAACTCCGCGGCGGCATGCCTGTGACCGCGCCGCTCGGAGCATATCTTGACCTTATCGCCCGCGGGGCCAAGGCCGATCGCGCCTGGAGCCGGATATCGGATCTCGCCCGGCGCCGTGCCAGTGACGTCGAGTTCGTGCGTCTCACTCCAGCGGACGTCGATCGCGATGCAAAGCCGATCCGGCCGTCGCATCCTCCGGGCAGTCAGGGGCCGCCATGAGAAGTATCCGGTTCGGCGCCATGGCATCGATCGCCGTCGCGATGCCGCTCGCAGCACAAATCAGGGTCGAGACCGGCGGCGGCCAGGCCCACCTCGACCAGTTGCCGGCCAGCTCGCTCACCGCGCTCGGCGGGTCGCTCGACGCGCTGCTCGGTGGTGCCAGGATCCAGTTTGCCGGCAACGCCGAGGATCACATCGGTCTCGGCATGGCCGGCGTGATGAGCGGCGGGCTGCATTACCGATTTACGCCAGCCGGCTGGAACCTCGAGGCCGGGCCGGTCAGCGACGTGGCACGGGGCATCGAAGCGAACTGGGTCGGAACCCTCGCAGCCGACTTGCGGGCCAGCCGGGAATTCGGCCGCGTCAGTGTGTCCGGGGGCTGGCAGCAGGGCATGACGCTGACCGGGTCGCAATCCTCGTGGCACCGTCCCTCCGTCGGCGCCGCACTTCGATTCGGCGCCGTGCAGCTCGCTGCGTCATGGCAGGCTACCGTCGCGCACGATACCGTGTTGAACAGCACCGCATTCCTCACCCCCGTCGCGCTGCTGGACACGATGACCCGCGCTCAGGTGCGGGACATCCAGGATCTGGGCGTGAGAATGACCTGGAACAGGGGCCCCATCTCGCTCAGCGCCCGCGTCGGGCGCCGTTTCGGGCTCAACATCCTGCCCGAGACCTGGTGGGACGGACACGCGGCTCTGCACCTGACGCCGATCATGTCGGTGACCATGCGAACCGGTCGGCTGGCGTCCGATGTGCTCCTCGGCCTGCGCGGAGGCCAGTACACCACGTTTGGACTGCAGCTCGACCTGCTGCAGCATGCCAAGCCCAGTGAGCGGCACCTCGCGTTCGCGCCGGCGGAATTCCTGCGCGAATCGCCGGCCACGGTTCACCTCTTTTTCGTGCTGCCGCCCGGAACACGCCGCGCCGCGCTGGTGAGCGATCTCACCGAATGGCATCCGATCGATCTCACTCGCAGCGACGACGGGCGCTGGGAGATCGTGCTGCGCGCATCCGCCGGCGTCTATCGCCTCAATATCAGCACCGATGGTGGCCCGTGGCGCGCGCCGACCGGATTGCCGGCGACGGACGACGGGTTCGGGACGAAGGCGGGATTGCTGGTGCTCGACAAGTAACAGCTCTTACGGTGCCGAGTCTCTCCGTCCACGATGGAGGTTTCGCAGCGAGTCTCCCACCTTCCGCATGGAGTCCATCTGTCTCGTGGTGATCGTCCGCACCATCGAACTGCGATCATCGGGTCCCGAGAATCCGCGTCCCATGTCCTGCGACCAGACCTGGCCCGGCGGCAGCATTCGCAACTGGCTCACGAGACGGCTGGCGTCGCGTAGCGTATTGTTGAACGCCGCGACGTTGGCGGGGTGGCTGACCGGGTCACTGGTGACCACGCGATAGCCGAAGCTGGTGCCCGGCGTGACATTGCGAATTGACACCTGCAGTCGAACCGAATCGGTCGGCTCGCGATGCACGTTGATGTATGCCAGAACGTCGGCGCTGCCGGCGGCGACCAGCTCCCGCAAGTTCGTCTGTCCGTTGGAATCAATCACCACTGACGCCCACTGGCCGAATCGGTTGATGCGTGCCGCCAATTCGGCGGCGGCGGCGAGCTGCAGTGACTTCAGCGCCGAGTCGGTCCCGCGGTCCCGGGGGAGCAGGACCAGCAGTCGCTTGGGTGCCGCGCCATATGGACCAACCGCCGGCGGTGCCGAGGGCGTGCCCCGCTCGCCCGGTACGGCCGGCGGAGTCGGGGCGGTGGGCGCCGGGTTGACTGTAGTCGCGCGCGCGCCGGTGAGTGAGCGCTGCATGACGATCTCGCGGAACTGGGAACGAATCAGCGAGTCGATTTCCCGGGTTTTCACCGCCAGCATGAGCGAGTCCGAAACTGTCGGCTTCGGTACCGCTTTCTTCTGGTACCGGGGATCAACCTGCTTGAGCTGGGTTTGCAGCGCCGCGAGCAGCTGCAGCGAGTCCTCGTGCGTCATCACCTTGTTGGGCAGCGACGCGGTGAGGTCACCCGTGTCGCTGACCTGACGCGCCGCGTTGCTGGTGTCGGCCCGAGCGGCCGGCTTGGGGCCGTTGCGCTGTGACCACCAGAAACCGGCGCCGACGAGCGCCAGCACGCCAAGGGTTGCCAGCGCGAGCGGCAACGACGCTGCGGCCGGCCGAGCTGGCGCGTGGCCGTGAACGCCGCGGTGTGCGTCGGCGGCGAGGGCGCCGGAAATGCGGTCGAGCTCGGCCAGCACAGCCTGCGCGTCCTTGGGCCGGTCGTCCGGCGATTTCGCCAGGCAATGCTGCACGAGTTCCGAAAAAGCCGGGGGCACGTCCGACCGCAGCACGTGCAGCGGCTCCGGAATCCGGGTGAGCTGTGCCGTCATGGTCGCCGTCGGCGACGGTGCCGCGAACGGGCTTGCGCCGCTCAGCAACTCGTAGGCGAGCAGCCCGACGGCGTAGATGTCCACCCGCTGGTCGGCGTCGGGATCGGCCGCGAGCTGTTCGGGCGCCATGTATGCCGGTGTGCCGATCGCCATGCCCGACGTGGTATGCCCCGGCCCGGCATTCGGCAATGCGGCGTTGAGCGCCTTCGCCACCCCGAAATCGGTCACCACCGCGTGCGATCCGTCGTACAGGATGTTGCCCGGCTTGATGTCGCGATGGATGACGCCCCGCGAGTGCGCGTAGGCGAGCGCTTCCACGACATCGCGCAACAACTTGACCACTTCGGGAAGCTTGAGCGGACCGGTACGCAGCAGCCGGTTCCGCAGCGACTCGCCCGGGATGTACGGCATGGTGAACCAGAGCAGCTCTTCGTGCTCTCCGGCGTGCAGCAGCGGGACGATGTACGGGTGCGACAGGCGCGCGGCAAGTTGCACTTCCCGGCGGAAGCGGTCGCGATTGACGCCGGCGGCGAGGTCCGGTGGCAAGACCTTGATGACGACCTCGCGGCCGAGTGCGTGCTCCTTCGCCACGAAGACACGGCTCATGCCGCCCCCCGTGAGCTCGCGCTCGATCGTGTATGCGTCGCCCAGGGCGCGCTTGAGGTCGTCGACCAGCTTGTCAGCCATGCACCATGCCGGGTTAAGTGGGCTGGGAGCGCCAGCCCTAAGTATACGGCGCACCCACGTCCAAGGCTGAGACACGGGTTGATGTGGAATGGATGCTTGAGAGGGCGGAAAGAGCCACCAACAGCAGCCATGAGCCATGAGCCCCTGACGCTACGCTCGGCGAGTAACTCAAGGTTCTGGCCGAGCGTACCCTCAAGGGCTCATGGCCCATGGCTCACGGCCGCTCTTGGTTAGTGCCCAGTCGTTCCTGTAAACGGCGTCATCCGTCCGTCGCTCCCCACCACTCCAATCGGCCGGACGGTCTGCTCCCCGATCGGCCGCGAGACGAGCATGGCACGCAGTCCGACCGGCGCGGAGAGCGAGTACGGATCGGCCTTGCCCAGGTCGACGTCGTACCCGAAATCCTTCAGCGCGCCAATTGTCATCCGGCTCAGGGCCATGTCACCGTCCGCCCACCCCGTCATCAGTTCATTATGAAAGATCGACTCCCGCCAGTGGGCGCCCTGGGTCCCCGACCCGCCGGTGTTCTCGACCGGCACGCCGCCGGTGGCGTTGGCGCCCAGGTTGCCGTATTCCGATTGCGCACCGGCGCCGAAGTATTCCGGGTCGAGACCATTCGGCGTGGCGACTTCGTTCTGCATGTCCGGGCCCCAGATCGTCCCGAAGCCGAGCGTGTGCATCATTTCGTGGAGCACGACCCCATTGAGCGAGCCATCCGCGAGCATCGCGTTCATGTCGGCGCTGTCGAATTGCATGCTGCCCACAATCGGCAGGTTGGTGACGCTGCGGACAACGCAGGGGCCCGCCGACCCGAGAATGCTGCCGACGCCATCGATCGCCGTCACCTGCGCAAAGATCACTATTCCCTTGATGGTCTCATTGAGCGCCGGCTCGCCGCTCAGGCACAGGTCGGCTGCCACGTCGGGATTGACCGCGGTGACCCCGCCGAAACTGCGGAAGAGTCCGTTGATCCGGGTGCGCGCCGCCTCGAATGCCGCCGCGACCGGCGCCGACGGCATGGCACCGATCCACCGGATCTGCACATAGCCATTGTCCGTGGCCGACGACGATGAACCACCCGAGACCGTGATCATCGATGAATCGGCCACACCGCCGGGCGCGCCGGCAACGATCCACGCTGTTCCCGGCGCAATGGCAATCGCGGAATAACCGCTCGTGGCGACCACGGCGGGATTCCGGCTCGTCAACGTGACGCTCGCCGGCTGCTTCACCACGCGGTCACCGGCAATCGTGCCGGTTACGGCGAGCACCGCCGTATCTCCCACCGCCATGGTTCCCGCTGCGCCCAGCGCGATGCGGATCAGGCGCTCGGCGCTGATGTGGACAGACTGCGTCGCGGTGATGCCCGGTGCCGCGACCCAGGTGACCGTGATGAGAGAGGTGCCGTCCCCCACCGCGACTAGCGCATCGTTCGAGGCAACCTGCACGACGGCGGGGTCCGAGGACGAGAGGGTGACTTCCCGGGGCGCGGCTGCGCGCGAACTGCCGCCTTCGGTCACGATGATCGATGGCATCACCGAGTCGCCGGCTTCCATGGTGATCGAGCCGAGCGAAAGTGCGAGATTGTTCTGAGAACTTGAAGTCGTCGGCATGTCGCTGCTGCACGCGGCCACAGAGGCCGCCGCGACGACGACCGCAATACGTCGGATCATTCTGGATGCCTCGCCTGGACAGTCGTGGAATCATTGCGACAACGTCGGACCGTCATCGAAACAATCGTGGACCGTCCAGGGTTCGCGGCGGGGCGAGGGGCAGCCGCCATGAGCCGTGAGCCCCTGACGGTACGCTCGGCGAGTAACTCAAGGTTCTGGCCGAGCGTACCATCAAGGGCTCATGGCTCACGGCCGGTCCTAGTGTACCGTACCAGCGTAAGGCGTGATTCGCCCGTCCGTTCCCACCACCCCGATCGGCACCGCTGTCCGCTCGACGATCAGCTGGGTTGCCACCAGATTCGTGCGGATCCCCGCGACCGGCAGTACGAACGGATCGGCCTTGTTGAGGTCCACGTCGTATCCGAAATCCTTCAGCGCGCCGATCGTGGCCCGGCTCATCTGCATCGCGCCGTCCGCCCAGCCGGTCATCAATTCGGTGTGGAAGACCGACTCCCGCCAATGCGAACCCCTGGTGCCCGAGCCACCGGTGTTCTCCACCGGCACACCAGTTGCCACGTCGAGGCCGCCCACGTCCGCATAGCCCGCCTGCCCGTTGGCGCCGATGTAACGCGGATCGACTCCGTCGGGCTCGGCGACTTCGTTCCGGTCGCCCGGGCCCCAGATCGTGCCGAATCCGAGTGTATGCATCATTTCGTGCAGCACGACGCCATTCAGCACGCCGCTGGACTGCATCGAGGCCATGTCCGCGGCGTCGAACTGCATGGCGCCCACGACGGGCAGGAGCGTGCTGTTGCGGACCAGGCATGGTCCGGCCGACCCGAGAATGCCGCCCACGCCGTCGATCGCGGTCACCTGCGCGAAGATCACGATGCCGTTGACGGTCCGAACCAGGTCGGGTGATCCTGCCATGCAGGTGCCGCCCGGAATATTCAGCGCGAGCGAGCTGACGCCGTTGAAGCTGTTGAACAGCCCGTTGATCCTCACGCGCGCCGCTTCGAACGCCGCCGCCACCGCCGGTGCTGGTGTGTCGCCGACCCAGACGATCTGCACAAACCCGTTGTCCGTGGGAGGCGGCGGCACGGGCACGACCACCACCGCGACGCGCACCTGGGAGCTGATCGCGCTGCTCGACACGCGGACCACGCCGTTGGAAATGGTGGTCGTGATTGTCGCGGCCGCCTGGATGACTCCGGTACTGGTCACGGTGATGCCGCTGGTCTGCGATTGCCACGTCACCGCCGGCACCGCCATCGCGCGACCCTGGGCGTCGAACGCCTGCACCTGTATCGCCGCACTGCCGCCCGGAGCGAGCGTCACGCTGTCGGGCGACACCGTGAGGCGGCCCAGCACCGCGGGGGCCGCGGTGACGGTGACGCGCAGCGTGTCGGCTGCCGCTCCGGCGCTCGCGATGATCCAGGCGTTGCCGGCGCCGACCGCGGCCACGGTGCCGTCCGCCTGGACCGTGGCCACGGCCGGTGACGTGCTCGCAAATACCGGCGAAACGGCCGTGACGTTGTTGCCGCGGCGATCGACCATCGTCACGGCCGCACGCACGATCTGGCCCGCCACCAGCGTCGACGTGCGCGGCGAAATCGTCAGGCTCGCCGGGGGGCCCACAGCCACTGCAACGAGCGACGAATCCGCAACGCCGCTCGCCGCGATCGCCACGATCCAGGACGTGCCGGGCGCCACAGCGAACGCGCTGTCACCACTTGCGGCCACCACGGCCGGATTGCGACTCATCACTACTACACTGGCAGGATTGGCGATCTGACGTCCTCGAGGAATCATTCCCGTGACAACCAGGGACGACGTATCGCCAGGGACCATTGTGGCCGGAGCAGTCAACACGACGCCAGAGAGCGTCTCGGACGCGACCGTCACCAACCTCGTGACGGCCACGCTTGGCGTCGCAGCCCAGGCGACCGAGACACGAGCCGTTCCGTCGCCGACGGCGATCAGCGCATCGTTCGCGCCGATGACCAGCACGCTCGTGTCGGACGACGAGACCAGGACCTCGCGCGAATTGGGAACCCGGGCTACACCGTTCACGGTGACGACAATCGACGGAACGATCGAGTCGCCCGCGCGCATGCTGATCGAGTCAAGGGCCAGCGAGACCGCATAGGAACTTGGCGGCGCCGTCGGGTCCGAAGCACACGCGACGAGGACGCCCAGACCAGCGAGTACCGCAATTCGGCGGATCATCAGAACTCTTGGGTCAATGGGACTTGTGGTCGTGAACGCTGCCTGAGCTGGCACCATAACATCGGGACACGTTCAGCGGTTCACGCCGCCGGGAACCTGCCTCATTCACCAAGTCTCGGCCGGTCCCGGGCCGGCAACGATTCTTGCCGTTATCGAACATCCCGGACGGCCGAAACGTCCGCCCGGGTCGTATCGTAGGTGAGAACGGACCCCCAAACACCATTCTCACGCCCCTTCAGGAGAGTTCTGATGCGTTACCTGGCACTCGCCGCAGCCCTGTTCGCCGTGCCCGTCGCCGCCCGGGCGCAAACGCCGGCATTCCCGGCCGGCTGGATGGTCCGCGCCGACGAACCGCCCAAGGCGGACCTCACCAAGTTGAGCTTCACCACGATGAGTCCCGGGTGGCACATCACCACCGGGCCGGTGCACGCCATTTTCTACCAGCCCGCGACCACCGCCTCGGGGAACTACACGGCCACCCTGGATGCGTCGTTCTTCGGCCCGCCGGGACAATACCCTGAAGGCTACGGGATTTTCGTCGGCGGCAAGGATCTCGCGGGACCAAACCAGAGCTACGTGTATTTCGTCGCCGCGAACAACGGCAAGTTCCTGCTGAAAAAGCGCACCGGCGCCACCACGGCCACGGTGGTCGACTGGACGGCCTCGCCCGCGATCAAGACAGTTCCGGCCGGGGACAAGGGCAACGTCAAGAATGTCTTCGCAGTACAGGCCACCCGGGATTCGGTGCGGTTTTCGATCAACGGCACGGTCGTCGCAACCCGGCCGCGCGCCGAGCTCGGCGTCGATGGCATTGTCGGATTCCGGGTCAATCACAGCCTGAGTGTTCACGTGCAGTCGTTGACCGTGGCCAAGGGCAGGTAGATTACGGGGGCGAGCGGCAACGGTCAGCACCCTGGAACGGAGAAGTGGCATGGAACATCACATCCCCGAGTATGCCTACATCGTCGCCTTTATCGCCTGCATTATCGGCGTGTTCATCGTGGCGCACGTCGTGGCCGCGATTACGGGGTATCGAGAGAAGTAACAGCGAACTAGTAAGAAGTAAGCAGGTAGGGAGGAACGCAGGACCACGCCCTGCAGTTCCTCCCTACCTTCTTGCTTCTCACTGCTTACGTGTTCGCCGTTCGTTCTCGAACTCCGCCAATCGTCCCTTGTCCAGCAGCGTCCAGCAGCACAGCGCGACATGGCTCTCGTGGCCCCGGATCAGGCGGCGAATGGTGGGCTGCCTCATCCCCTTGAAGACCACCCGCGCCGCCCGCATTACACCGGCATCGCCTTCGGGCCAGATTTCGGGGTGCCCGAAGCCGAAAATCGCGATCATATGGGCGCTCCAGCGCCCCAGGCCCCGCAGCGCCATGATCTGCCCAATCAGTTCGTCGGCGCTGAGATTCCGCCATTGCTCACGCGGATCGCCGCGGGCGGCAAGAAAGAACCCCCAGTGTGCGATCGCCTTGCGCTTGGCGCGCGACAACGAGTGCGATGGCGGCGCGTCATCCGGCGTCGCCATGGCCCAGGCGATGATGCCGTCGATGTCGCCATGCGCCTTGAGCAGCGTGGCCATGATGCTGCGCGCGGCCGCGGTTGACACCAGCTGGCCCACGATGGTCCGGACGATCAGGTGGGAGAGAGGGCGCTCGTCGGGAACGACGCGCTCGACCGGGTGTGCCAGTTGGCACAGGCGCGCCAGGCGCGGATGCCGCGCCGAGAGGTCGCGGCGAACCGCCGCATGCGGATCGCGAGGGGCCTTTCTGGATCCACCCAGACGAGTGGCGTCGCGTGAACGGGGCATGGGGGAAAACTAGCCATGAGCCACCAACAGCAGCCGTGAGCCTTGAGCCATGAGCCCCAACCGGTAGGCTAAACCAGGAACTTGAAGTTCTCGCCAACTCTACCGTCAGGGGCTCATGACTCATGGCGCATGGCCGTTACTTTCGCTTCGCTCCGAACTCTGCCTCGACTGGCCGCGCGAGACAATCTGCCGGCCCACGATCAACGGATCGTCAAATCGGCGAGAGAGTTTGAGTTTTGGCCTAGCCTACCGTCAGGGGCTCACGGCTAATGGCTGCTGTTGCGCGGCTCCAATAATCCCAGATCAGCACCATCGCCATCGTATCCAGCCTGCAGTACCTGAGCAGCAGTTCTCGCCAGGCCGCACCGGTCGCCGGGTCATCCCGTTCAGCGCCATAGAGCATCGCGGTATACGCCTGCATCGCGCCGACGCCGTCCGCCACGTCGAGTACGCGGCCCTCGATCGTGATGCTCGGCAGGCCCTCGTACGGGCCCACCGCGGGGTCTGCCGGTAACTGCATCCACGCGATGTAGCGGTCGCGAAGAGTTGCGTCGGCCTTCCAGAGCGCATCGAGCACCATCTTGATCGACGTACGGCCTTTCATCGCCGGATGGAAGAAGTTTTCGACGCAGAGTTTGTGAAGGTCCACAATGCGCCCCAGCGCGGCATCGAGCCAGCTGATCAGGGAGGGTTCCGCGAGGTGATACCGCTCGAGTTGCGAGCGAATGCGCCGGAAAACGTTCTCTTCGTACGCCGACCAGGTGAGGATGGCACCGTCGTCGCCCACGGCATCGCGAAGCGCGACCAGGAACTTGGCGCTCGGGTACGAGTCCACGGTGTTGAGCCATTCGCGGTGTTCGGGCGCCCCGCCGGGCTCCCGGAGCGTGTGGCAGCTCCATTGGAACGCCACCTGCTCGTACGGATGCATGCCGCGGTGATACGGCAACGCCAGCAGTGAGGTCTCGAAATCGATGAAGTGCAGCGGCCACTCCAGGTTGGCGAGCGCCGGTGCGAGTCCCGGCCCGATCCATGGATCCGTGCCGCGACTGTACTCGATCTGGACGAGCTGGCGCGCGCTCCGCTTGGAGGTCAGCAGCGACGGCGGCACGTCGTAGAGTGACGTCTTCCCCGCGGCAATCAGCAGGCTGCCAAGCTGCTCGCCGTCGATCTTCACCGAGCCGAAATGCCAGAGGTCGAAGATGTGCGGATCGGGTGCGGCGAGTTCGCCCCAGCACTCGCGGAATCCGTTCTGCTCCCTCTCGCCGGACACCCGGTATTCGCAGCTCCGGCAGTGCCAGGAGATCGGCTCCTGTTCCCGTTGCACGGCGTCGCCGTCGTAGAGCGCCACCAGGCGCTCGGTGCTCGCCACTATTTCCGGCATCAATTCATTCACTTCGCTCGTCACGTCGCGAACGGTGAGGAATTCGCCGGGAATGATCGCCGCGGGGTCGCCGGTGAACCGCACGTCGAGGTCCTTCAGCTTCCCGCCCACCACGACGTTGCGCTGAATGGTGAACATGCCGGGCAGGCCTTCGGTCGCCGTGGTCTTCGACTTGTCCACGACGAGCAGGTGCGGCACGACGACGGCGCCGGGATAAAGTTCGCGCAGCAGTTGGGTCTGGTAGCCGACGTCTTCGAGATACGGCCGCCACGCTGCGCGAATCGCATGCGGCTTCCGCTTCCCGCGGAACGGCCCGAGCGGGCCTTCCTCCAGGTCATCGCCATCCATCGATTTCGACTTCACCTCGATCAGGTCGAAGTGATTGCCGCGTTTGACCAGGATGTCGACCCGCGCCTGCTTGCGGCCGCTCAGCAGCGTCGCCTCGAAGAGTGTGACATGCTCCTGTTCAAGGAGCCGCCGAGTCTCCTCCCAGTCGGTGGCCACGTCACGGCCGTACTGCAGCTCCACGCCGTCCGGAAACATCAGCCGGGCCAGCTGTTCGACCATGTAGCCGCCTTCGGCGAGCATGGCGAGATAGGGATTGTCCTCGGTCGCTTCCGGATACCTGGCTTCGCGGTAGTAGAGCTTGGTGACGCAGCTCTGCGCCAGCTTGAAATCGGATTTTGAGAGCGTGCGCATCATGAGAGCATCCGATCAAACAGCGGGAGGGAAACGACCCAGAATCTATCTGTGAAGCTCTTCACGCCCCGGGCGTCCCTCCCGAAAGAGCCGGATCCCGTCCGGTCCGGAAAGGGACCACCGAGGAGGTAACCATGCATTCGACACCACTCGCCGTGCTCGGCGCGGCCTTGCTCGTCACTGGCTCAGGGACTCCATCGCCGCGGCCGGTACCGGCAGAACGCATCGTCGCCCAGGTCAGGTTCGCCAACCACCTCACCGGGAAGCACACCTGGAGTCTGCTATCGAACGGCACCGTGATTTTCCCCGACGTCGTGCCCGGCACCACCACCCGCTACATCGAGACGAGCGACACCCTCAGCACCCTGACCCTGCGCCGGGATGCCAGCGATTCGGTGTTCGCCACCAGCAACTTTCCGTTCGTGGGTGGTTCGTTCTATACGGTGACGGCAACCTATGCCTTCGGAGGAGACCGGCCCGTGCTGGAGGTGCAGCGTGACGTGCCGCCGAGGGATACGATGCCGTAGCGGCGTCGATCGGTGCCGGCAGAACTCCGGTGCGTTCTGCGGGCCGGTCGCTGCCCTCGGCGGAACGGTCGAGTGTATCGGCACGCCGAGGCATGTGCCGCCTTGCCCCTCAGTTCAATTTCCGG
>Ga0070711_100000306_pt1 | contig 25369 bp, 13 predicted proteins | sample LARL53metaG_FD_65452 | JGI IMG/M metagenome (GOLD analysis project Ga0070711, IMG submission 65452) | Corn, switchgrass and miscanthus rhizosphere microbial communities from Kellogg Biological Station, Michigan, USA - LAR L5-3 metaG | ecosystem: Host-associated > Plants > Roots > Rhizosphere ... | reverse complement strand
TCTTTTTGAATGACCGGTGCGACCTCGACCTTAGCTGGTGGAGGACCGGTCGACGCTCGGACGTTGCTGTTGCTGCAGCCAAGCGAACTTGATAACAACGCTGCCCCAATGAATCCCGCAAAGATCTTCTTCTTCATCGTTCGTTTCCTCGCAATTGAGTTACTGGCGCGCAAGAGCCACGACACTTGCTAAGCTATGTTGCGAATGCGGCACGAAGGGTCATTTCGTGCTAGTTACATTGTTACAGATTATGTATAATGTGTAACGATTCAAAAATATGCAGAAAAAATCTTTTGACCGAGATGCAGCACGGCGGCGAGTCATCCTCGATGCTGCCCGCGACTGCATCCTTAAATTTGGCTATGCGAAGAGCTCGCTCGAAGATATCGCCAAACAGGCAGCCGTATCGCGACCGCTGATCTACCGGAAATTCAAGAGCAAGGAAGAGATTTTTGGCGCCGTTCTGGAGGACCTTTTCGAAACACAGTATCGGGCCGCGGAACACGCTCTCGCAAAGCCGGGAAGCAGACGGGAAAAGCTTATGTCGGTCTATGAAGCTCTGCTGCTTGACCCGTGGAGGGAGCTAATCGTGGATGCTCCGATGGGCACGGAATTCTATGGGGCATGCAGACGAGTCACGCCGGACATTTACGAAGGGCGCAGAAAGATTCAACTTAAGTACACGCAGGCTGTCCTTGGTACTAAAGAGGTCTCGGAGGTTTTCATGCTGGCTGTAGACGGGCTCACTCACGATCTACCAGCGACAAAAGTTCTCCGCATGAGACTTGAAGTGCTGATTGATCGATTCGTTCGCGACTAAAGCCACGGTGGATCCAGGTCGGGTGGCTACCCTTCGCATTCTGGCCTGTTGGTCGGCCATGCGGAAGTGACGCTGCCCCGATACTTCTTGACAGAAGATAGCGTGTTCGGGTCGAAGAATTGGCGGGAGCGACGGGACTCGAACCCGCGGCCTCCTGCGTGACAGGCGGCGTTCTAACCAGCTGAACAACGCCCCCGGATACGATCGTCTGATTCTATGATCTTTGGAAAACCTGTGCCTCCCAGCGGCTACACGTTGCAAAGGAAATCAGAGCCTTGTCCCAAGTGGAATGCGACCTGCGTCGTTAAGCTTCAGTGCGCTCTACCAAAGCTATCTGTTGATTCTGCAAGTCATCCCCCGGAATTCTTCCCCGTTTTTGTGCTTTTTATTGGAGCCAAAATGGAGCCAAGCAAGCTAGCACAAATCTGCCTGCCGAGATTTGACTCAAATCGACAGGCTTTCGAGTTGCCAGCGCGCATGAACGTTCCGGAAAGCACCGAAAAAGTTGAGGAAGAAAAAGGCAGCGTAAACACCAAACGAGAAAAACCCTCGGGCGGGCGGCTGTCCGCCACGGAGCATCGCGCCGGTCTCCCGCAACTCGGCCGCTTCGTCTGAAAATGGGCAGGGCAGATTGAAATCGAGTGGAAACCATGAAGCGCAGCGGTGGTGGCGTTAGAAAACAATGTCCGAACGTTGATGCGTCTGGTTGCCGGAATGGCGCAGGACCCAAGATAAATCCTCGATCGTCAAGGTTCCGAACCTGCCATTCAGCCCTAGTGCCTGAGCTATTGCCCACTACGCGCCAGCGAGTTAGCATCTCTGCCTCGGCGACCTCGATCTCTTTTTCGGAGAAAATGGCCAGATGAACCGTACGATTCGTCGCGTAGCAGTCTGTTTGGCTCTGGTGACGTTCAGGTTCGCGCCGCTTTCATACTCTCGTCACGATCAGATTATCGAGCTCGCGCCGGCTGTGGCCGCAGCCGCGCCGCCCGCCGCGCCGCCACCATTCCAGCTCGAAGAGGCCTCGATCGCCACCATCCATGCCGCTTTCAAGGCTGGAGATCTCACCTGCCATGATCTGGTCCAACGGTATCTGGACCGCATTGCCGCCTACGACAAGTACGGACCGGCAGTGAATTCGATCATCACGATCAATCCTAAAGCCATCGCCCGCGCGGACGAACTAGACGCCGAATTCGCCAAACGTGGCCTAACCGGACCATTGCACTGCATCCCTGTCATCGTGAAGGACAACTTCAACACTGCCGGCCTGGAGACGACCGCCGGCTCGCTGGCCTTGGCCGGATCAATCCCTCCCTACGATGCATTTCAAGTAAAGAAGATTCGCGAGGCGGGCGCCGTCATTCTGGCGAAGGCGAACCTGTCTGAGTTTGCCTCGAGTGGCGTGGAATCCGTTTCCTCGCGCCTGCCCGGTTACACCAAAAATCCGTACGCGCTGGATCGCGTGACCGCGGGATCAAGCGGCGGGACCGCCGCGGCGGTGACGGCGAACTTTGGCGCCGTCGGCTTGGGTAGCGATACCGAGGACTCCATCCGAGGACCAGCGGCGCACTGCAGTCTGGTGGGCATACGTTCCACCATGGGACTCACCAGCCGGGCTGGCATCGTTCCTCTCGATCTCGATCGCGATATTGGCGGCCCCATGACCCGAAGCGTCGCCGATGCAGTCGCTGTGCTCGACGTGATCGCCGGGCCCGATCCCACCGACCCGGTAACCCTGTCCAGCCGCGACAAGATGCCGGCACAAGGCTATCAACAGTTCCTGGTGAAAAACGGTTTGCAGGGTGCGCGTCTCGGAATCTTGCGCCTGATGATTGACCCTGAGATCGCCGACCCGGAATTGGTGCGCGCATTCGACCAGGCGGTGGCCGACCTCAAAGCTCAGGGAGCCGAGCTCATCGATCCCCTGCCCATCCCCGAATTGGACAAGTCGACTGCTTTGTCGGCGCTTCTCAAGAAAGAAAATGACATGGTTTGGACCCGCTGCTCGCCATTCAAATTCCAGCTCCACGACTACCTCGCGAGCCTCGGGCCCGGAGCGCCGGTCCACAGCCTGGACGAAATCGCCAAGTCAGGCAAATACCATCCCTCCGTCGAATGGCTTATTAGCGGGGCAGGAGCGGTCACGCAAGAGCCCCATCATGATCCTTACTGTGAACCGGTGCGGGAGGGAACTCGCCAGCTCCGCAATTTGCTCACGAAGGTAGTGGACGAACACAAGCTCGATGCGTTCGTGTATCCCAGTTGGAGTATTCCGCCGCGGCTCATCGGCGATCTGAATACGCCGGACGGTTTGAACAGCGGACGTCTGGCGTCCCCCACTTCGTATCCTTCGATCACGGTGCCGATGGGTTACGTACACGGGTCACTGCCCGTCGGGCTGGAGTTCCTCGGCCTACCCTGGTCGGACGCCACGCTGATCAAGCTCTCTTATTCATACGAACAAGCCACAAAGCATCGCCGGCCTCCGGCTACTGCTCCGCCGCTGGCAAAGAATAGTGTGCAATGATCATTGTGGAAACGAAAAAGACTGGCCATTAAGGACTTTGGCTCTCGTGGCAAGTCTGACACCCGGCATTTGCTTCGTGTTGTCGATGGCATTGGACACACCCGCCCATCGTGGTGACGCCCGTTACTTTTCTTAGTACTTCCATCTCGCTCACATCGCCGTGGCACATTTCGCATTTCATCTTGGCGTCCAGGTGGGTGCGATGGCTCCAATAGACGAAGCCAGGAACCGAGTAGACACGCACCCACGGAATGGCTTCGTTCCGTTGGGCATAGCCGGCGACCTTCTTGATAGCGGGCTTCTCAGTCGCGACTCTGGCGTGGCAGCCCATGCATCGGGCGACGGAAGGCAGAGTCATATCCGCGTCAGGGTCTTTGTTCTCGTGGCAGAAGTTGCAGGGCAGCCCGAGGCCAACGTGCTGCCTGTGGCTGAAAGGTATGGGTTGCGTCACATCTACAGAAGGTTTTTCTTCAGGACTCTTGTCTTGCTGCGCGCGCAAGACCGTGACCGCAGCAACGCAACAACAGAGAACGGCCAGCACCAGAATGTTGTCGAACATTTTCTTGCTCTGTCCCATCTGCACCGATGACCTAGGTCAGCCCCTGGGCCACCAGGATCTCCTGTACCGCACGGTTCGCTTCGTCGATCGCCTGATTGGTGAAAGCGGCCGCTCCCGCATCTGAATTTGCGATCGATACCAACCCGAAACGCTGTCTGCCGAGAATGTGCGGCCGCTGCTCCGGCGGCATCTCTGGATCGGCAAGGGTGTCGTACGTGTAGGCGTAGCCGTACGGCCAACGGTTGACAGTGATGGCGGCAATGTCTTCTGCGGCATTGAATCCCGCTGTCGCGAGCATCCGTGAGAGCTGCCGCCGGACTTGCAATTCGAACTGCTCGAACGTCATCGAGAGCAGCTCCTCCTGACCAATGCGGTTCTGTTCTTTTCGCGGTAATCCCGGCTTGTTCGGATTGGCCATCATGTGGACAAGGATGGGTTCCTCGGGTACGGTGGCTCCGCGATACCCTCCCACTGTGGTTCCCGGATCCAGATACGCGTAGGGGTAGGGCATGCCGGGAGCAGCGAATCGGGACGCGCCAATCTTCTGAAACGCTGTCCATTTTTTTAGCAACACATTCGTGTACATCATCGGAACTTTGACGGGATACTCCAGCGCTTCCTTCTGGCGCGCGGGAATTTCCGGCATCAGCGCGGGGATGAGTCGGTTGTAGCAAGCCAAAATACAATGCCGGGCGCGCACACCATAAACTTTCCCCGCCTTGCGGTAGGCAATGCGTACCCGCGCCGCCGAATCCGGGCTGCCTTCATGTTCAACCCGCAATACCGGGCTGCTGAGCCGGATACGCGTCGCTGCTCCTTCCCGATCCAGTTGCGCGTAATCCAACGAAGCTTGGATCACCGTGTTCATGGTCTGCTGCTGCGGCATTGCCTTAGGGATTAACTTGCCCACCAGCAGCCGGGCAATCGAGGCGTTGCCATCAGGAAAATGAAAGAAGAACGATCCTTCGTTGTAACTTTCTTCTAGCCCCAACCCCAAGCCATTGAAGCCGATCGAGCCGTGCTCCGCGGCTTCCAGCGCAGGAAGGGTGTCCACACGCTTATTGTTGCGTTGCCCCTCTCCCATGAAAAAAGGCAAAGCGTTCGGGCTGATCTTGGCGATGTTCAGCAAGTAATCCTGATAACTGATTTTGGCCAGCTTGGATTTCTTCTCCTCGACACTCTGGCCGCTCATGTAATCAGGGTTCTTGCCATGCAGGCGAATCAGGTCAGTGCGTGCCGCTTCTGTCAAAGGAGCGTCCGCGAAGAATTCTTTCCAGAGACGCCGGCCCATTCCCGTAACTACGCGATCCTCCCCGAAATGCTCCTTGTCGAAGAACGTCGCCGCGGAAAGATGGTACTTCGTCTCCAAATCATGATTGACGAACTCGGAGTAACGCCCGACGTCGATGCCAAGTTCCTTCAGCAAAGACTTCGCGGTGTAGCTGTAGGGGAAGGGCGTGGCGACCGCCATCGTTCCGCCGTACCCGATGAAAGTTTTCCCCTGGTAGTGGAACTCATTGCGCTTGGCGTGGCCGCCAAAGTCGTCGTGATTATCAAGAATGAGGACTTTCTGGTCGTCCCCCAGCGCTGTGCGGTAGAAATGCGCGGCCGATAAGCCCGAGATGCCTCCGCCAACAATCACCAAGTCATATTCTTCCTTGACCGCATCAGCGGGAACCGGAAATTGCGCATAGCGTCCGGCTCGGACGTTGTCGAATTCTGCGACCGCTTCCGGGTAGTTCCCGCGCAGCTGCGAACGCAGCGGAGGATACTCGGTCGCGCCATCCGATGAAGGCGCGTTCTGCGCCGCCACCAAACCTGATCCGGCACCAGCCAGATATGCGCTAGTGACCCCGATGGCCACGCCGTTCAGGAAGTCGCGACGCGTGATCTCCCGTCCCATGCCGAGCAAGCGATATTCATCCGAGAGTTTCATGATTTCCAAGCATTCCTTACCCGCAACACCGTTCAAGAAAGCAGCGGCATCGCCCGCCGGTTCATGACTTCACCGACCGCACGATACGCTTCGAGAATAGCCGCGTCCGTGTGAGGGCTCGCGGCTGCATCAGCATTGGCAATGGTGATACGTCCGAACGGCTGGCGCGCCGCCACACACGGACGATCCGGCGAGTCGGTAAACACCCACTCCATGGGGTCGTAAAGACTGTTGTAGGTGTAGGAGTAGCCATGCGCCCAGCGATTCACCGTGATCGCCACAACATCATTTGCCGGGTCGAATCCGCCCGGCTCCAAAGTGCGCGCCAATTGTTCGCGGATGTTGCGCTCAAAAGTTTCCCACGAAGTGCTGAGCAAATCATAGCGCCCTAAACGATGTTGTTCCTTGCGTGCCTTGCCCGGTGAATTGGGCGTGCGCACCATGTGCAGAACAATAGGCTCATCCGGACTCTGCGGATGTTGCAGCTCACCCAGGCTGGCCGCTTCCGTGAGACTCACGCTGGTGTGGTACATGGTGGGAGATTCAATGTGGCTAACTCCTAGTTTCTGAAATGCCCTCCAGTTCCGCACCGCGACGCTCGTATAGACGATCGGCGCCTTAACATTGAAGGCGAGAGCGTCTTTCTGTTTTTGGGGAAGGCTGGGAACTAAATACGGAATCACCATGTTCCAGCACGCCATGACGCAGGCTTGGCCGCGGACCTGGTAGGTCTTCCCTGCCTGCACATAGGATGCGACGACACCGCTCGCTTTGGCTGCGTCCCCGTCGTGCGAAACGTTGACCACCGTGCTGTTGAGACGAATTCGAACCGCTTGCCTCGAGCGATCGAGCAGTGAGTAGTTCACTCGCGCCAGCGCCACGTCATCCATCATCTTGCCTGGCACGGCATCTGGGATCAGGTCGCGAACCAACAATCGCGCAATCGTCGCATTGCCGTCAGGAAAGTGAACGTCCCGTTCGCCCTCGAGTTGGCGCCCATGTTGCCCACCCGGCAGATTCGCCAGCACGCCCTTCGGCGTGGGCTCGAGATTCATGGCAGCAAAACCCGGCATTCCCATCTGCCAGCAAAACAGGGCGGGAGTGGCGTCCGTCCCGACGCCAAAGACTCCAGTGGGGCCGGTTTGGAAAAACCAGAGCATTTGCGGATCGACCTGGGCCAGGTGGATGAGGAAGTCGTTGTAGCTGATCTTTGCCAGACGCTCCTTTTTCTCCGCCGAGTTCAAACCGGGCAGGTAGTCAGGCTGCTGTGGATCGTAAAGCCGCAACACATCCCTTCTGGCCCGCTCGTTCAGCGGCGTCTGAGCCAGAAATTCGGCCGTGAAGCCACCCGTTTCCCTTTCGTAACTCCGCCCGCCCTTCACCAGCCGATCCCTGCCCCAGGTCTCCTTGTCGAAGAAGTACGCCGGGCCTAGTCCCAGTGATTTGTACAATCCGTGATTTCTCTCGTTTCGCTTCAAGTACGCGTTGAGATCGATTCCGATATCGTCGAGCAGCTGCCGCGCCGGAGCGTTGTAGCGTTCCGGCGATTCGATGTTGAGCGTGCCGCCGTTGATCACCAGAGTGCGGCCCTCGTACACGAATTGGTTTCGCTTGGCGTGTCCGCCAAAGTCGTCGTGGTTATCCAGAATCAGAATTTTGGCGTTGGGCACGCTCTGGCGAAAGAAGTGAGCGGCAGAGAGTCCGCTGATGCCGCCACCCACCACGATCAGATCGTAGGCCTCACTAGTATTGATCGCGCCGGAAAGATTCCATCCGCGCTGATCTCGCATCTTATGGGCAACTTCGAAAGAGCCGGGATGATCGCCGCGCATTCCTGTGAGTGTAGGCGGGTAGGAGTCAGCTTCTATCTTTCCCGCATGACTGCCCTCAAATGCCAGGGCCCGCGCCGGATTGAAGACGGACGCCGCCAGGGCAACGCTGACTCCATTGAGAAAATCCCGTCGCGTGATGTTCCGATGCATTCCCAGAACTAGGTCGTTCACGCTCATAAATGAATCGGTTCGTCCGTACTTCTTAATCGCAGAGAAAGCTCCTCAGTATGCCGCTGGGTACGTGATTCCCCACGATTCTGCTCCCACGAATGTGGGCGGCACCTGTCTTCGCGATCTCGTGAGATCAATCCGACAAAAGTCCTGAGCCTGACAGTAAATAGTCAGCGAGACAAACGCCTAAAAGGATAGCCTCAATGAAAATTGTTGCACCCGGGGAGTGGTTAGTAATTTGCTGTAAACTCCCAGGTTCTGACTGCTGGATAAAGTGCCGAGGGATGTATTCGGATTGTCGTCGAAACGAACTGAATTGGTTACGTTGAAAACCTCCCAGGCAAATTTCAGAGCCAGGCTTTCCCGGAGCGTCCACGATTTGGAAAGTCCCGTGTCGATGCCGAAAAAGCCGTCGCCGCGGAGATTATTGCGCGTGCCCGCGTCCCCTGCATAGGGAGTGCGCCAGGGCGTACCTGTCGATATCGCAGCCTGCAGAGCGGCCGGGTCCTCGAACGCCATCGGGGCTCCCTGCGCGTTATGGAATAGGCCGGTGGAGATAGGCGCGGTCTGCACCATCCAGCTGCGCCAGTTCCAGTTCGTGGGCCAACCGCCGTTCAATGCGCTCATCACGCTGAAAGGAAAACCGCTAGTCCAGCGCGTGAGGCCGGAAAATTGCCACCCGCCAATCACGGCTTGCATCACACCGTGAGAATCGCTGGCGATAGCCTTACCTTTTCCAAACGGCAGTTCGTAGGCCCAGTCCATCGTAACCACGTGCCGGGAATCGAAATCCGAGGGACCACGATTCTTTGACGGATTCCAAGTGTCGATGATCTGGCTGAAGGTCGTCTTTTGGCTGATGCTCGACGTCGTCGATGTGGTCCCGAACGTACTGGTGCGTTCCGCATCGGAGCCCAGGTCAATCGATTTTGAATAGGTATAGCCAAAGTCCATCTGCAAGCCGTGACTCATCCCGTGCCGCAGCATGAATTGGCCCGCGTTGTAGCTACTGCTCCCGATCGAGGACCAGGAGTACAGCGAAGAGAACTGGTTGGACCAGAACAAGCCTCTGGGACAATTGGTAGTAATCGGCGCCCCGCTCGGGAACTGACAAATCACATCCAGGTAAAACGGGTTGGCGATGTCGTTCCCGTGCTCGAACATGAAAAGATTGTTGTAAATGTTCTGCGTGGCACTCACACCACTTCCTGCTGCATTGGGGAATACATTCTCCCAAAAGGGTACAACCGGAACGGTAGTGGCTCCCGCATCAAATGCCGCATCCAGGATATGAGACGCCGTGTAGTAGTCCATACCGGAAGCCGGATCTCGAAAATCCGTGGGCGAAGCCAGATCCAGTTGTTGCAAGAGATGACGACCAAATCTCCCAACGTAAGCCGACTCGAAGGTGAATCCGCCAGGCAACTCGCGCTGAATCGAGAAATCCGCGGCGATTGAGTACGGTGTTTTGATCTTGTCGTCCACGCCATAGCTGATCGCGAAACCCGAGCCAAACACATTGCTCGGAGGAGTAACGGGATACTGCTGGGTCGCGGGCGGCGGTGTAATGCTGGTGGCCGCATAGCTAGGGATGTCGTTGATCCCGGTGTACCGGGGTGCATCCCCAATGCCGTAGGAGTTCTGTGGCATGCTCAAACCGGTAGTCAGCCCGAACGACCCGAATTGACTGAAGGAATCGACGATGCCGGAACCGAAGTGGTCGTAGTACATTCCCGCTCCAGCCCGAATGGAGGTTTTTCCGGGACCACCGAAGATGGAATGCATGAAGCCAGTGTCGTAACTTGGCGAATAGGCCACCGACAGGCGCGGAGCGAAGTTTGCCTTGTTCGTGTCCCAGTAGGGTTTCGCACCACGGGACTGTCCGGTAGGCACAAACGAGAAGCTCGGTTGATCGATCTTCCCTTCGGCCGCCGCCATTCCACGATTCTCGAACCAATCATGGACATTGATGTTGGGTGCCACTTGCTGGCCGTTGGCCTCATAGGGTGTTTGCAGTATCGTGTGCCGCACTCCGAAGGTGATCGTTAGGTTCGGCTTCACCCGCCAGGAGTCTTGTATGTACCACTCGAATTCATTGTTCTTGAAATTGCGAGGAATCAAGGCGCCGGTCGGCAGCAATGACGATGAGGCTCCGTCAGCCGCGACCTTATAGTTGAAATTGTCAGTGACCCCGCTGATGATCCCGGCGAGCGTCAGAACCTGATTGTCGTAGGACGTTGCAAATCCCTGATCCACTGCCGGGAACCCGTAGCCGCCTGGATCCAGGTTCACCGTGCGCTGCGAATTGCTGGCATTCGCGACACTAGCCGGATTGAGCAGCCCCGCGCCCATGCCTCCCGAATTGTAGGAAGTAGAATTTGAGGCGGTGTTGTTATGAATGATCCGGAAATTTCCCCCAACCTGGAATGAATGTTTGCCCCTGACCCAGGTGACATCGTCCACGAAGTTGTGCACTGGGACATTGAGAATATTGGTCCGAGTCTCGGCGATCAGAGGACTGATTTCGGCGAAGTCAACGAAAGAGTTATTTCCCGAGCCTAGATTCGTTAGGGCTTGCCGAATGTAACCATACCTGAAATTGTTGATTAGATTATTGCGCACGAACCAGGTATCACCGACAGCAAGGCCCTTGGAATTGTTGACCTGAGCAGAACTCGATAAACCGCCAGGAAATTGCGGCGGCTCCAGGATTCGATCCCCCAGCAGGTTGCCGCGCACAAAGATGTGGTTCGAGTTGGAGAGCGTGTAATCGACCTTCGCAATGTAGGTGTGCAAGGTTGCGGGATTCGGCGCCGACCAGGTGAACGACGCGGTATTCAGGCCATCCCCTCGGGTGCTGCCGTTTGGCTCAGGGTACTGGTTCAGCACCGCAAGAACATTGGGATTCACGCCACCGCCCCACGGGCACGTACCGGCGGCGGAGCAGTCCGGATCCATGCTGGCCAGTTGTGCCGGGCTCAAACTCACAACACTTTGGTCGGCCGCCACATACTTCATGATGCCTTGCCGAAATGAGTCTGTAGGCACTTCAAGGGTTTCCTGTTGATTTTCTGCGGTCTTCTGGGTTTCAAAATTCAAAAAGAAAAATAGCTTGTCCTTCTTGATCGGGCCTCCGAACGAGGCGCCATAGGTGTTGCGATTCAACTGTCCCGCCTTGTTGGGCAAGCCTGAAGCCAACTGGGCCTTTTTGTTGAACCAGTCGTTGGCCGCGGTGATGGTATTGCGGTTATATTCGTACGCGCTGCCGTGAAAGCTGTTGGTTCCACTCTTGGTCACCAGGTTGACTTGAGCGCCCGAGGAGCGCCCGCTGTCCGCATTCGAGTTCGTAGTAGTGACGCGAAACTCTTCCACGGAATCCAGCGTCGAGCGCAGCGCGCCGGTGAATGCATAACCCTGTCGCTGATCGTTGTTGTCGATCCCGTCCAGGGTGACGTTCGTCTGATCCGACCGCGCCCCTGCCACCGAACCGCTGCGGCTATCCTGATCTTGATTCGACTGGTGACCGAGATACACCACGCCCGGCTGCAAACTCAGCAAGTCGGGAACGTTGCGGCCTTCGATGGGCAAGGCCTGAATGGTCGAATTGCCTACCGCATTTCCGATCGTCGCGTCGGTCGTGTTCAAGGTCTGGACAACGGAGCTAACCTCGACCGTCGTCGTCGATGCATTGACTGAAAGTGCGAAGTTGATTGTGGCCGGCTGACTGACCAGCAGTTCCGCGGTCTTGGACTGTCTTGCAAACCCCGCTCCAACAGCGGTAATCGTGTAGCTCCCGGGACTGAGCTGAGGGAATTCATAGGTCCCGTCGCCGTCTGTGGTTCGGGTCACATGAAAGCCCTTTGCATTGTCACTCGCCTCGACTTGCGCCCCTGCCACGACCGCCCCGGTAGGGTCCGTTACAGTCCCGCGCAAGGAGGTAATCGCGGCTTGACCGAAAGCAAGATTGGTGAAGGCTAGAAAGAAAGCTGCCATGGAAAACACTCTGAGACATTTCATGACCAGCTCCTGGGTAGTTTCAAAGAGTCGGGTGGGCTTGAATTTCCTGGGGCAAGGCGGGCGAGTGTACTTCTCTCACAAGAACGAGGCAGCAACCAGTCTCGAACATTCCGAGAAAACAGGCACTGATCCATTTGGGCCCTAGGCTTTGCGTGGTGACTCCCGTTCCACAAAGCTTCGCGTACATGACAACGCTTTACAAGGAGCATAACCCTACTATAAATTTGCAACCCTGTAGACTCACGGAGGCTAGTATGGGCTGCCTACGCGTGTCAAGAAAAAATAAACGATTCCACAATCTTGAAAAACAAATGCCCTGTTCGCACCAGGCATCAAGCATTGTTTGCTCGTGGAGATTGGCGCTGACACACGGCGTTTTTCTGTAGAGACACAAGGTTGGAGGGCACACGAATGTGGAAGAAAGCGATCTTGCAATCCGTGGTATTCCGGTCGGGCGCGGTGGCCTGCCTCGCTCTGGCTACCTTGCAACTCGTAGGATGTTCAGCCGAACCGCGGGTTACGCCCGCGGATACGATTCTGAAAAACGGTCACATCTTCACCTCCAATCCCAAGACGTCGTGGGTCGAAGCAGTCGCCATCCGCGACGGCAAAATCCTTGACCTGGGAGAGAGCAACAACCTCGACAAGTACCGAGGCGCTCAGACGCACGTCATCGACCTGAGCGGCCGCATGGCGATGCCCGGAATCATCGACAACCACACCCACTTTCTCTGGGCCAGTTACGGTTTGGCCGGGCTTCAATTTCGCGAGACCAAAAACGATGAGGAAATGAAGAAAGCGGCGCGCGAATATTCGAAGGCACATCCCGACGAGAAGTGGATTTGGGGGAGTTATGGTTTCCGGACTCCGTCCGGCAGTCAGGCCAGAGCACTGCTCGACAGCGCTTTCCCGGATCGTCCTGTCTCGCTCCTTTCAGGTGATGGCCACAATCTTTGGGTCAATTCGAAGGCCTTGGCGCTGGCCGGGATCCGTCGCGATACCCCGAATCCGAGCGGGAACGCTCGCGGAACCATTGTGCGCGACAAAACTGGAGAAGCAACGGGAATCCTGGAAGAGGGAGCAAAATCTCTGGTCCTGCATGTGATGCCGGTGAGCGACGACGAAAAGTTACGGCGCCTCAAGTTGGGACTGGCTTTCGCTAGCCGACACGGCGTGACATCGGTAGTGAATGCGACCGGCGATTTGGCGGAAATGGGGTTCTACGACGAACTCCACAAGCGCGGTGAACTCACCGTGCGCATGACCACGGCGTTTGCCGAAGACGTGGGCGTGCGTCATACCCTGTCACCCGAAGAGTTGGCAGATTTCGAGAAAGCCCGTCAGCTGTATCACGACGACTGGGTGCGGGCGGGAATCATCAAGTTTTTTGCCGACGGCGTAATCGAAACCCACACCGCTGGAATGCTGGAACCCTATGTGGATACACCCGGCAATAAGGGTGCAACGCTGTACACGCCGGAGGAATTCACACGAGATTTCCTGGAGCTGGACCAGCGGGGCTTCCAGGTCATGACCCACGCCATTGGCGATGGCGCGGTGCGGACCGTACTCGACGCGTACGAAGCGGTCCAGAAACACAATGGACCACGCGACCGCCGGTGGCGTATCGAACACATGGAAGCTGTGGCTCCTGCCGACTGGCCAAGATTCGGAAAGTTGGGCGTCATCGCCGCGTTCCAGCCCTGGTGCTGCCCCAGCCTTAAGGGTGGGCAGGGCAAATCGCTCGGCCCTGATCGTCTCCAGGAATCCATGCCATGGCAGAGCATACTTTCAGGTGGTGCCACGCTCACTCTGGGGAGCGACTGGCCGGTCGAGTCTCTCGACCCGTTTCCGATCATGCAGACTGCACTTACCCGACAATCGAGCGAGGGAAACTCCGGCAAGGGAGCTTTTTTCCCGAACCAGGATTTGACTCTGGATCAGGTTCTCGCTGGATACACCCGGAACAACGCGTACGCTGAGTTCATGGAGGCAAAGTTGGGCTCACTCGAGGTGGGGAAGCTTGCCGACATCATTGTGATTTCCCAGGATTTATGTAAAGTCCCGGCCGATAAAGTCGGTCAGACCAAGGTCTTGCTCACCATGGTGGACGGCAAAGCGGTCTGGCAGGATGGACTGAATTAGCGCAACCGGGAGGCCACTCGCCAGCCAGAGAATGCGCTGGGTATCGTGGGGCATGTCTTTCTCAATCAAGTAGATGTCATTCTCAGGCAAGTTTCCCAGACAGCTATTGGACTACTCTCTTGCTGAGTTTGTTCGTGAAGAAACATTGTCAGCCTGTGCGCCCGAGTGAGCTTGGTCCTTTGCCCGCCCAGGGCCTATGGCGAGGAGTCGAGTATGAAGCGCCTCAAGAAGTATGCACTCTGGTCGATCGCTGCCGTATTCATAACGATCAACCCCGCTTTCTCGCAGATTTCATCGACTTCCCTGCAGGGTACAGTGACGGACCCGAGTGGCAGTGCCATTGCGGGTGCAACAGTCGTACTCAGCAATCCGGAGTCAAAGATGGAACGCAGTGTTGCGACGGACATGGCGGGGGAATATCGCTTTCTGGCAGTCCCCCCCGGAACATATGTCTTGTCCGTAACCGCTCGGGGATTTGCTGGTTACACACAGACTGGCCTGCATCTGCTCGTCAATACGCCGGCGACTTCAAATGTCCAGCTGAAGATCGGCGCGACAACGGAGAACATCACGGTGGAAAGCGAGGCGCCAGCTCTGAACCTGGTGGACGCTTCGATCGGCGATTCCTTCGGTGAACGACAGGTTCGACAGATCCCACTCGAGGGCCGCAACGTGCCAGACCTGCTAAGTCTGCAGGCAGGTGTCGCATACACCGGCAATCGACCTGACACCGACAAAGAGAACGATACTCGTAACGGGGCTGTCAATGGCGCTCGCAGCGACCAGAGCAATATCAGCCTCGACGGGGTGGATGTTAACGACCAATCAAGTGGATACGCCTTCACCTCCGTGCTTCCTGTGACGCTGGACTCGGTGCAGGAATTCCGAGTCACAACCGCGAATTACAATGCCGATCAGGGGCAGGGCTCGGGCGCGCAGGTCGCTCTGATCACGAAGAGTGGCACCAATTCGTTGCACGGGTCGCTTTATGAATACCACCGCAACACCATCACAAGCGCGAATGACTACTTCATAAAGCAATCACAGCTGGCCGCAGGCGAACCGAATAAACCCCTGAAGCTCATCCGAAACATTTTCGGCGGCTCCGTGGGTGGCCCGATCAAGAAAGATCGTGCCTTTTTCTTCTTCAACTATGAAGGGACCCGCAGGCGGGAAGATTTACCGGCAGTGAGATCCATTCCCACGCCGACGCTCTGCCAGGGGGTGATTCGGTATCAGGACACGAGCGGTGGTATCACAACCCTAACTCCAACAGACATCCAGGGCCTCGATCCGCTGCATTTGGGTATCAATCCGGCCGTTCTCGATCTGACCGGACACAATGGCTATTTCGACAAGACATTCTGTAACGGGAAGTATCCGACTAACGATCCCAGCGTGGGGGACGGCCTAAACTATGCGGGGTTCCGGTTCAGCGCCCCGGTCAGCGTCAATGATGATGCGTTCATTGCCCGAATCGACTACCACCTCGACACCGCCAGCAAGCACACGTTGTTTTTGCGCGGCGCCCTGCACAATTTCAAGAATCCACAAGAACCTTTCCTGCCCGGAACGCCACCCATGTCCACGATAGCGGACCACAGTAAAGGGGTGGCACTCGGATACACGGCACTGATCGCTCCCACGATGGTGAACACGTTCCACTGGGGACTTACCCGGCAGAGCACCGGCCTGGTGGGGAACACGAACCAGGAATGGAATACGTTCAACGGGTTGGACCAGGGGTTCCAATACAGCCGCAATCTACAGATGCCGGTTTACAATTTTCTGGACGATCTTTCCTGGACCAAGGGATCACACACCCTGCAGTTTGGAACCAACATCGGAACTGCCCGCAATCCGCGTGTCAGCTATCTGCATTCGTTCAACCAGGCGGTGGGGACCACCAGTTGGATGTCGCCGACCGGGTTTGCTTCCACCGGAGGGCAGTTGGATCCGGCGAACGGAGGATTCCTGGAGCCCGCCTCGACGATCGCGTATGACTACCCGATGCTCGCGATGCTGGGCATGGTGGCGCAGATGATCGGCAACTACAACTACGACCGGAGCGGCAATTTACTGCCTGAGGGTACTCCCGTCAAGCGACGTTATGGGCTGGACTGGTACGAATTTTACGGGCAGGATTCGTGGCGTGTGCGGCCTAACTTCACTATAACGTATGGTGTGCGCTGGTCCCTCTTCCCTCCGCCATGGGAGGTAAACGGCTGGCAGGCCAGTTCTTCGGTAGATCTGGGTCAGCAGTTTAACCAGACCTCTGCTGCCATGTCGCAAGGTCTCGGATACGCCAATGTTGCGCCTCTGACTTTCGTTCTTACGGGCAAAACAAATAATGGACCCGGCTTTTACAATTTCGAAAAGTCAGACTTGGCGCCGCGAATCTCGATTGCGTATTCACCGCGAGCAGAGAGCACATGGCTCCGAAAGATTGTTGGCGATGGAGATAAGACGGTTATTCGAGCTGGATTCGGCAAAGTGTACGACCGCGCCGGGATGCAGTTAATCAGCACCTTCGACGCAAACGCTCCGGCTGGACTCTCCGCTACAGTACAGAATCCCTGCTGTATTCCTGGTGTGGATGATGCGGCCGACGTACCGCGCATTTCTAATATCAACCAGATTCCTGCCTTGAACGGCAGCGGAGTTCAATTCCTCGAGCCGGCGCCCGATGGCAAATTTCCACAGACTCCGAACCCGGCAGGTCAGGCCATCACTTGGGGTACGGACGCCAGCATCAAGACTCCGCACGCCTACGCCTTGGATTTTTCGATCGGCCGCGAGCTGTCGAAAAAGTTCTCTCTCCAGCTCTCCTACGTGGGACGGCTCGGTCGAAGGCTGCTGACCCAGCGGGATCTCCGCCAACCGCTCGATCTCAAAGATCCAAAAACGGGCATCGACTATTTCGGCGCAGCTACTCGCCTGTCGCAACTGGCCCGACAGGGCGTCTCGCCGACCGACTCGACCTACAACTGGGATGGGGAACCGACGGCCGCCTACTGGGGTGACGTGACTCAGCCTCTTACCTCAGGTCAGTATCAAATCTTCGGATACAGCCCAACTTCATCGCTCATGCAAGCCATCTACCAGGTCTATAGCATCAGTTCCTATGCTGGGAACGAGGTTGTGGGCTTAGGCAATGTTGATTTATATGGATACTTGACCGACACGTCTGGTGCGAGCCACTACTTCTGTGCGACCCCGGCGTGCACCAGTGGCCAGCCCGGAGATTTGCTGAACAATCAGGCGACTGCGCTGTTCGGCTGGAGTTCGATTGGCAGTTCCAGCTATCACGGGCTACAAGCCAGTCTGCGGAAACAACTCGGTTCCGGAATCCAGTTTGACCTCAATTACACATTTTCGAAGTCGATTGATATCACCTCCGCTGCGTCACGCGTCGGGTTTAACGGGGGCATTCTCGGCAGCCAACTTTCGAACGCCTTCTCCCTGCTGCAACACCGGGGCGTTTCAGATTTCGATACGACGCACCAGATCAACGCGAACTGGATCGCCGAGTTGCCTTTTGGCAAAGGCAAAGCAATCGCTGGCGATGCTGGATCAGCGCTGGACGCAATTGTTGGAGGCTGGCAACTTTCCGGTCTGTTCCGCTGGACCAGCGGTTTCCCCTTTAGTGTCGGTAATGGCTACGCCTGGGCATCAGACTGGAACTACTCGGGATTGGCTCAGATGGTGACCAAACCGAAAACCGGGGCCTTTGTGCAATCCGATGGTTCGGTCAGCGTTTTTGCGGACCCAGTTGCTGCCCAAAGCGACTTTATCAACCCCTTTCCGGGCCAGAGCGGTTCCCGCAATGTTCTACGAGGACCCGGATTCGTGGGGCTGGACCTGGGTTTAAGCAAGCGCTGGAATCTGCCCATGGAGCATCAGAGTCTACAGTTCCGCTGGGAGGTGTTCAACGTTCCGAACCAGGTTCGTTTCAATGTACAGTCCGTAACCAATCCTCCGTCGTTTCAACAGGTGCCAAGTGCTTTCGGCGCCTACACGAGCCTCCTGACAAACCCTCGGGTCATGCAATTCGCCCTAAGATATGAGTTCTGAAATATACGAGTTCTGAGACACGCCTGAAGCATAGAGAAACGGCCGCAGCCTTGCGGCCGTTCAGGTTTCTATGACGACACTTGCTCGTAGACTGCGCCTCGTCGACTACTTCGCGCTGGCCTTCGGCACCATGGTCGGCACGGCGTGGCTCGTCGTCATGGACGACATCCTGAAACGTGGTGGTCCTCTCGGCGCGATCCTTGGCTTCGGGGCGGGAGCGTTAATTTTGCTGCCGATCGGCTATGTGTACGGCCAATTGGTAAAAGAGATTCCCGACGCCGCCGGCGAGGCGGCCTACGTGGCAAGGTTCTTTCCTCCCAGCGTAAGTTTCGCCACCGGCTGGATGATGTTCCTCAGCTACTTTCTTACCTGCCCCTTTGAGGCTTTGGCCGCCGGAAGGATCAGCGGTTACCTGTTCCCGTCATTGAACACATATGAGCTGTACCGCCTGGGCGGATACCCGGTATACCTGCCGCATATAGTGCTGGGGTTGACCCTCACCGTCTTGTTGACATGGCTCAACTACCGGGGCGTTCAAGCTAGTGCCCGGCTGGGCAAGACAACAACTTTCACGTTTCTCACGCTCGTCATTATCTTTGCCGTAGCTGGAGCGAAACACGGGTCGGCCTCGCACCTCTATCCGCTTTTTAGCCATAGTCCCCTTCTCTCCATTCTGTTGGTTTGGCAGGTCGTGCCGTGGCTAGTGTCGGGCTTTGAGTCGGTGGGTAAGTGCGCGGAAGAAGCCAGCCCGAATTTCAAGGGACGCGATTTCTCTGTAGCTATACTTCTGACGATCTTTGCGGGACTCACTTTTTTCTGGGTGGTGATCGGTGCGGTTTCCTACGTCGCGCCCTGGCAGAGCCTGAATAGTAACCAACAGTTCCCTACAGCTGTCGCATTCGAACTCGCGCTGCATGCTCACTGGATCGTCGTCCTCATCATGGGATCGGCCTTGGTGGCATTGGTTCAGGCTTTTAATGCGAACATGGTGGCTTCCTCGCGCCTGCTGTTTGCAATGTCACGCCGCAACTTGCTCAATCCGCAGGTGAGTCGCGTTCATCCCTTGAACCGGACTCCCTATACCGCGATCGTCTCCGTGGGAGTTGCAACGGCGCTGTCCATCTTCCTTGGTGAGGCTTTACTGGTTCCCATCCTGGAGGTCGGTGCAGTGGCAGTGGCGGTGGCCTGGATGGCCGCTTGTGCGGCTTACTATCGGATGAAGCCGGCGTGGCCACGGCGTGCTGCAGCTGTTTTCGGTTTGGTTGTGACGTCAGTCATGATCCTGGTGAAACTGGTTCCCTTGGTTCCGGGTCACTTTACCTGGCACGAATGGATCGCACTGGCGATTTGGGGAGTGTTGGGTGCTGCCATTCGGACGACACGGCAACGCGGCAACCGGCAAAAACCTGAGATGGAATTAACAAGTGTCAAAAACTAAGCCGCACCCTTCAAGTGCCCGCTCCACCGACCACGACCGAGTCAGTGTGTGATGACTGATTACTCTAAATACAGCTTCTGGCTCGAGACTTGTGGTGACGATCTTTCGCCCCGGCCCGCGCTGGCGGGCTCCGCCGAGGTCGATGTCGTCATAATGGGCGCCGGATATACCGGGCTTTGGACGGCCTACTACCTGCTGAAGACCAATCCGCACCTCAAAGTCGCAATCGTTGAAAAAGAGATCGTCGGCTTCGGCGCTTCTGGGCGTAATGGTGGATGGTGTTCTTCCAAATTTCCCGTGACACCGGGAATGCTTGAGCACCGTTACGGCCGCGATGCCACCCGGTCCCTGATGCTCGCAATGAATGACTCTGTTGAGGAGGTGGCAAGAGTATGCGAGGCGGAACGCATTGACGCGCAGTTTCACAAGGGCGGGATTCTCACTCTGGCCCGGGGAGACCATCATCTACCCATGCTGCGTTCTGCCTTCGACGCGTATTCCCGCCTCGGCCTCGGCCAGCAGTATCGTTTGTGCAGCGCAAGTGAAGCCCGGGAGCGCGTGCGTGTCACGAATGTTTGCGGGGCGCTATACGCCTCGGAGAACGCCAGCGTCCATCCAGGTCGCCTGGTTCGTGGGTTGGCTCGTGCGGTCGAAAGGCATGGCGGCCTGATTTACGAGCGCACTGAGATCTTGGATTTTGAGGGGGGAACTTCACCGCGGTTGCTGACTTCTTCCGGGGACGTTCGAGCCAAACATGCCATTGTTCTTGCCGGCGAATCCTACCTTACGCGTCTAGCGAAACTTCACCGCACGCTCTTGCCGGTCTATTCGCTAATCACGCTGACCGAACCGTTGACGGCGGCGCAGTGGGAGAAGATCGGGTGGCAGAACCGAGAAAGCCTGGCATCCTGCAACTTCACCGTGGATTACTTGTCTCGAACCGCCGACGGGCGGATTCTTTTTGGCAGCAGGGGAGCCCCTTATCGCCTCGCCTCGAAGATCTCCGACGAGCAGGACCGTCATGCACAAACCCACGCGCGCATTCAACGGATGCTGGTCGAGTGGTTCCCCACGCTAAAAGGCGTGAATTTCACCCATGCATGGGGAGGTCCGGTGGGCATGCCGCGAGACTGGATGCCAATGGCGGAGTTCGACCCTGCGACCAAGATTGCGACTGCGCGGGGCTATACGGGACAGGGTGTTTCGACAACTAACCTGACCGGCCGAATTCTGGCTGAGCTGATCTCGGGCGAGCGTACCAGCCTGTGCCAGTTACCAGTCGCTCAAAGACGGTCACCTCGTTGGGAGCGCGAACCCTTGCGGTGGCTGGCCGTGCGGTACATGCAGAATGCCTTTCTTCGGATTGACGAGGCTGGGAAACAGGGGAAACCCAAGCCGAAGGATGCAGCTTTGGCGGAGTTACTGGGAAGGCACTGAAGCCCTCGACTAGATGCTGATTCCGGTTAGTTGGGCTTGGAATATCTTAGGCCCACGATCTCTCTGCGCAAGAAATCGTCTACCCCCTGGTTCTTCTCCGCTTCCCAGGTTTTCAGACCAGTTTGTGCGCGGAAGATTCGAGGACTGATGCCAAAGTGCCTGCTAAAGCACCGGCTGAAGTGAGCGGAATCACTGAAGCCCCAAGAAAAAGCGACCTCGGTGATCGTCTTACTGCGCAAGTGCGGATTAGCCAAATCGTTCCGACACTGCTCCAGACGTCGCGTGCGAATGCAATCTCCGAGTGTGGAGCTGGCGTTTGAGAAAACGCGGTGCAAATGGCGAACTGAAATATCGGCCGCCGCCGCGATTTTTGCGGGTCCCAGCGTAGGGTCCGACAAGTGGTCATTGATGAATCTCTGGATCCGCGGCCGGAGTTCCAGGCGCTGCTCGCAGGATGCCGCGCGACCGCCGCAAGCCGACAGGATCTGGAGATAAGCGTCCAGAGCGGCTGCACTTTCCTCCTCTTTCAACTGGTCGGCCTCTTCGTACAAAGATTGCGATAACCGGAAAAGTGTCGCGCCCAAGCCTCTGGTCCCACAGATCCGCTGGGCGATCGGAATTTCACGCACTCGCAAACGGTTCTCCATCATCCACATCGGCACACGCAGGTAGAGACGATCACAATCGGTCCCACAACTGGAAGACCATGGGCATCCCGAATCGATCAGCGTCGTATCCCCAGGATTAAGTAGTACGCTGATTCCATTCTGCAGGTAGCGCCTGACGCCGGCGAGCTGCGTGATCACGATGCAGAAGCGGTTGTCGGGAGTTTTCATATCGGAAGGCCATTTCCAGAAAGACAGCGGGCTGGAAGAAAATCGCGTCAGCCGTAAGCCAGCGACCTGCCGAATCTCGATCGCACCGTGAAACAAGGACTTTGGGAGTTGAATGCGGCAGTCACCGCAAATCTGTTGCGCATTCCACTGCCACGCATCAATACGATCTGAAGCCGGCAGAAGATCTGTTGTGAACAGCTGTGACATTGTGGGTCCCCGAGGCCGTCGAGGGTTTGCTCCTCGTTACAACTGGGCAGTCAGCGCGGTAGACCGACCCTGCAATGAAAACTCTTCATTCTGCATTGGCCAGCGCCGTCGGACCGGAACCGTAGCACACATGTAAAGAACGGTGCAAGATCAATCTTTTCGTTTAGAACGAAATGCTCTCGAAGTATAAGAAAATCAAAATCTCGCGTTGGGCCGACCGGGGGTTCGGGAGATGCTACTCCCGGTCAAGAAGCATTCAGACTGTCGGTCGCCCGGACGAGTGTCTGTCCTGACAAGGGCATGTTCTTTCTCCCGTGAAAACCACCAATAGGTGAGCGTGATCGCTCCGAGAGACAACCGCATCATATCAAAAGACGCTGCGGCACGATCGGCGAGCGCTTACGTGCGGGACCCAGAAGCTTGCGCGGCCGCTAGGCGTCCGATTATCGCGAACTCGCTCGCACTCTTCCGCTAGTCAGAGCGTTGGTTGGGGTTAAGAATCTCATGGCGATGAAACGTATGCCACTTGTGGTCGCTGAGCTGGTCACGGTATCGAGGGCATCTGGAGGGGGCGTTCCAAATTGTTGCCGTTCACCAGTCCTATATTTGCCACATCGTTTGCCGACGATAGATTGATCGTGAACGGCGCGCCGCTCTGCGCGATCAATATGCCGCCCGCCATCCGCCTGCCGCTGTCGGACATCGTTGAACCGCAAGATGAGCTTGACTATCTTGTCCGAATCGAACCCGATTCTTCAAGAAGAAAGTCTTTGGGTCTCGTGGAACGCCTTCTGCCTGATGGGATGACGCGACCAACGAATTAACAGCACCTCGTTTCTGGCGAGGCAGGCCTTCACTTCTCTGCTCTTTGCCTTCCGAAACTGCGGACGTATCCTAATTACTGCGTTGATCTCATCAGAACTTAGTGAGCTCTTGAAAGACGGCATGTTAGCCTTGCCCTCAATAACTTGTTTCCTTAGCTCCTCGTCCTTCCTTTGTTGAACCTCCGGAGAATGCAGGTCTGGAGCCCCAACTTTTTTGCCGATAGTAGTACCGTGTCCGTCTTTGCCGTGGCACGCCGAACATGAAACTTTGAACGTCTTTTGGCCGACACTTTCCGATGAGCTGGAAGCGGCGTTTGTTCCTTGCGAAAAAGCAAGAACTGCCGAAGCGGCCAAGAAGAAGGTGATAACGATCGAAGTGCGAAAACCTTTTTCACGTCCTAGTAAAGGCATGAGATTCTTGAAGCCCGCTATATAACCTCCAGTTCTCCATCTATATTCCATGGCGCCTGTGGGCTCCCCCCCAACCCTGTGTCGCTGCAGGACGCGCCTCAATAGATGAGCTTTAGCGAAAACTGAATTTGCCGTGAGGTTCCCGCGGTCTTGCTGATCATGCCAAACCCTGTACCCTTGATGAGGTTCGCAGGTAGCCCCATGTTGACGATGTTGAACAGATTAAATAACTCTGCGCGGAATTGCAGGTCCGCTCGCTCCAAACCGCTTTCTCGGCGGCCAATCGGAGTTGTCTTGATGAGCGCAAAATCGAAATCATAATATGCCGGGCCGCGAAATGTGTTACGGCCGAGCGTTCCAAACCGCCCGGAGTTTGGTCCAGTCCCGCCTGAGATCCCGGTGGGAATGGAAAAGAAGCTAGCGTTGTTGGCGCCCCGCCCAAAATAATCGTCGCGCGCTCGCGTTGAACTGCCGGCGCTCGAGAGGTCCGGTGTCTCAATCTGGTCTGGCCGGTCCGCTCCAATCGTTCCCGCGCCCGTCTGCTGGATTCCCGAATAAACCGTAAACGGCGAACCACTAGTGATCGTCGAGATGCTCAGCAACTCCCAGCCCTTCGTCAACAGCTTGGTTCGATCCGACTGAAGTCCCAAATGCTCGAAATGCAAGCCCTGGGCTGCGCTCAACGTGAAGGCGTGCGTCACGTCAAAGCTTGACGGCCCTCTTTCCGCTCGTGTATCGAACGGGTTTTGCGGACTAAACTGCGTCACGGCGCCGGTAGACCCTGTTCCTCCCAGGATGCCGCTGACATCATCGAGTGATTTGCCCCAGGTGTAGCCGGCTTGCAACGACGGACCGCCGTGCCCAACATTTCCCGACAATGAGGTCTGCAAGGCGCTGTACGAAGAGTGCGACGTTGCTGTCATCACAGACTCGAATCCAAAACCCCCTGTCACCGCTCCGCTACCGTCGAAGTTTGTAAATCGCGCAAATTCCGGATCCGCTCCGGGATAGGCGTTTGGATAGGACATTCTGGGAAGTCGGAACGCCGATGTTCCGACATACGCGACATCGGCCGTGAGTCCGCCGAAAGCCCGTTCCAGCCCCAGCGTCCAAGTCTGCAAGTACCCATTGCCGAAGCGCCGGTCGATCCCGGCCAGACTCAGCAGCGAGAGCTGATGACTCGGCGCCAGCGCCGCCAAATCCTGCTGGTATCGATTTACGTCCATCACCGTATTCGCCGGGACTTTTTTCGAATCGCCGCTGGCCAGCACGTTCACGCCAGCGGTGTTATAGACGGGCGGCAATTCGTTCGGTGTAATTTGGAATCCGTAGGCAATCTCCCCGTTTTGCGCCGCATTGAAGCGGGGATAAACAACGTAGGGCGTTGACCCCGTAAGAAGATTGTCCTGCCAGATATTTGGCGGAATCATTGTGATCGCCCCGCCCATGTGCACATGCACCGCCTGCGGCGCATTCCAGTGCACCTGCAAACGCGGCCCCCAGCCGTTCCAATCGGTCTGATAAGTAGGCTGCGGATTGATCAAATATTCTTGTCCTACGCCCGCGGGTGGGAACGAATTCAGAAAGCTCGACGTCCGCCGCGCCCGCTCCGAAATCGGCGTGTAGAGCTCGTATCGCAGCCCATAGTCGAGCGTCCAGTGCGGATTGATTTTCCATGTGTCCTCGACGTAGGCGTTCACATCATTCCGGTTGATGGCCGCGGGCCCAATGTGCGCGCCATCCGATGCGTAGGGCGGCGCCACCGCGTTCGTGTATGCGTACGGAAAACCTAGCAACAGACTGCTCAAAGTGTCCGGCAGAGGCTGGCCAGGCTGAACGTCGTGCCGTCCACTCGCAGAAGGGATGAAAACGGGCGAATAAACCGTTCCGCCGCCAAAATCGTATTCCCCGTTCGGGCTGATGCCAAAGTATGTCGTGTCGCGATTGAGGCGTGCTTCTGTACCCCACTTCACCGCGTGTCGCGCTGTCGTCCAGGCAAAATTCAATTGCCCCTGGAACAAATTTCCGAACGCTGACATCACCGAGCCCGCCGCGCTGTTGTACGCCTCATACAGACCATCGTTGAACTTGAGGGCCGGATCGGTGTGGTTCGGGGTCACAAACGAAGGCGT
>Ga0070711_100000304_pt1 | contig 25467 bp, 23 predicted proteins | sample LARL53metaG_FD_65452 | JGI IMG/M metagenome (GOLD analysis project Ga0070711, IMG submission 65452) | Corn, switchgrass and miscanthus rhizosphere microbial communities from Kellogg Biological Station, Michigan, USA - LAR L5-3 metaG | ecosystem: Host-associated > Plants > Roots > Rhizosphere ... | reverse complement strand
ACACTTCGGTGCCTTCCCCTCTAACGAGGCCCCATAGCGTCCTTTTCTGAGACGCGCGGGGCCTTTTTAGTTCTTCGCGCAAGCGACGCTTGCGCCCACATCCCCTCGAGAGATTACTTGCGGGCGAGACCGCGAATCTGGTTCAGATATCCAATGTAGATTGGGATGGGGATGTCGGGTGAATCGCCGTCGTTAAGGAAGTGGGAAAGATGAATCTCCATGGGAATGGATGTGATGACTTCGCGGAAGCGAGGCATCTGCAAATATTTAACTTTCCAGATTTCGAGCATTAAAGAACGGAAATCTTCACTGATAAATCCCATCTTGCGTCCGTTCAGATAGACACCGTCAAAGTGATGCTCTTGCAGTGTTGCGCGAAGTGAATCTTCTGGCGGCGAGAAAATGTAGATTAAGTGGAAAAGATCGGCAAGGTCTCCCCATATAACCTTTTCTTCAAACGCTGTGAAGCGGAACGCCGCGTGGCCGCGTTGTTGAGTCGATCGGGCACGATCGCCGCTTCGCAGGTCGTGCGTCTTCAATGCCTCGCGAAACCACTGCAAGCGCTCGGGCCTGAGATTGTGGCGGAGAAACTCTACCGCGTAAGCGTTGGGTAAATAAAGCTTCGGATCGTCGTCGAGACGAGCCAGCCAGGGACGCCACTCCTTGTGATCTAAAACGTCGAGCAACTGCGTCAGTTCAGCGACTGTGATATCGGGGTGGTACTTTATGGCCTGCCAAAAATGTTCGGTCGAATCGTAGGTAGCTCCGTAGAGTTGAATGCCCTCCTCGATTGGATACCAGTTGGAAAGAACTCGTGCGGGAATCGACGGCGCGGCACTCCAACAATTCAGGGAATGTTTCCATTTTTCTTGTACCGCTCGGAAAGATTCGGCATATCCGGGCGGCACGGGTTCCTTCACTTGCCGCAACGCCGCGCGGAGTTCCTCGCTAGTGTGAGCGATCAACGTCTCTAATGGCCGCTCGTCGACCATTGAGATAATTCTGCTCTCAATTCCCTGCTGGAGCGATTCGCGTGCCAGATGCTGGCGAGCGACATCATCGAGCCCACCATTGTTTTTCCAGCGTTGAGTTTGGGAATCGATGTACGAAAGCATCTCGGAAAGCGATGTGAATTCGATAAAACCGTGGAAAGCGAAAGTAACCGGGTGACCGTCTTTGACGATGATGGTGGAGGGCTCGACTAACGCCTGAAGCGAAATTTGTTGAGCGTGGCCTCCGGTCACAATGAAAAGCAGGGCCAGTACCGCTGGCACCGCGCGGTTCGTTCTCGAAAATGCTTTCATGTCATCCCTCAGACAATAAACGGCACGACTTGAGCCGAGTCATTCCCGAATCGTGCCTTTCTAGAATCATGCGCTTTCCTGGGTCGGGCGCTCGATTACGATTGGCAATTTATGAACCAAGCTTTGCTTCTTTGTGGGCGGAGAGCCGTAGATAGATCATATAAAACACGATGCCAATATTGACGAGCAAAACCGCCCAGTGAATGGGGGTCGAGCGCCGCGCTACCTCGTAAGCCTCAAAGGGAACGTATACCAGACCCGATATCAGCGCGAACCATTCCGCCCAAGATCTTTCGTGCCACAATCCGTACCCCTCAATGAAACGAATGATGGAATAGGTGGCCGCGCCGCCAGCCATGGCCCACAGTTTTCTGTCGGTGAGATTGTCAGCGAGATTCAGGAAGACCTGAGCAGAGTGATGGCGGTCGGGGTTCACGTGGAGAAAATGTAATAAGGCCTCGGCGACATCCCATGCGTCTTTATGAACAAGCGAAATTGCGCCGAATCCAAGCAGGAGTACTACCAGACCCTTGGCCAGTTCCAACGAAGCGACAGCTCGAAGCGCCGCAGCCCGGCGATGATGCTCTGCAGCTTTGGCATGTTCGAGGAGCACCGAGGATATTTTGGTCATAGAAAGGGTTCGACAGCCTTCCCGCAAAAATGCGGGCCGAGATCAGGGCCGCAATAATAACTGTTCGGCCGGAGAGAACACTTTGTTCCGGATGAGCAAGGTGCTGGTCAGCGACGTCAGTCCGGAGGCGGCAAAGATCATGGCCAGCACCACGAACTGGTAAATAGCCGCATATACCGGCCGGGCGCCTGAAAGCAACATTCCGGCCATCAGACCAGGAATCCATACGATACCGAGAGAGCGCAGAGAGTCTATTGCAGGAATCAGGCTAGCTTCAAATGAAGCCAGCACGTAAGGCGATACGCTGGTTCGACCCTCCGCACCCAAGGCGAGCGCGGCCTCGATTTCGCCCGCGTGGGCGACGACATCAGAACGGAAACGGTTCAGCGCGAGGCCGTTGGTATTCATTGCATTGGCAATCAGCATACTGCCTACTGGAACCAGAGACGTGATCGCGGTATCGATTACTCCCAAGGCAGTCATAACAGCAATTACTAGACCGGCGCCAAGTGCGATGGACCAGGTCGATACCCGGAAGGCACCGGGAATATTCCTAGCGCGTTTTGCGGAAGTTGCGCCCGCGGCTACGATCATTGCGGTGAGCAGCAGTCCGCTCGTCCAGCGAGGACCTCGAAGGAGGATCACGAGGATGGAGCCCACCGCGATGATCTGCACCAATCCACGCAACATCGCGATGATTGCTTCGCCTTCCAGATGGATATTCCGCCTCCTGGCCAACAGCACAACAATCATTGCCGCCAGCGCGGCGATGGTGGCCTGAGCAAGGCCCAATTGTAGTTGAGTATGGAAGAACAGGCTAAGCATGCAGCACCTCATTTACTGAGCCCTCGCGCACAATGCGTCCGGACTCCAACAACAAAGCGCGTTGGGCCACTCGAATGGCCTGGGCCAGGTCGTGCGTCACCATGACGCAAGTCAGTCCATGATTACGTACAACGATCTGAATGGCGGTCTCGACGTCCCGTTTTGCGGCTTCATCCAAGGCTGACGTCGGTTCATCCAGTAAAAGTACAACAGGTGAATTGGCCAGGGTGCGGGCAACTGAAACTCTCTGAGCTTCGCCTCCGGAAAGATTAGCCACGTCGCGGCCGGCGAAGCCAGCCAGCCCGACTTGAGTTAACAATTGTTCAATGACATCTTGCGCAAGAACTTCGCCGCGCTGGGATGGGCCAAAACGAAGGTTCTCGGCTACGGTGCCAGGGAAAAGATAGGGACGCTGCGTTACCAGCCCAAGTTTGCGGCGCAAGTTTCCCGGTTTGATATCGCGATAGTCGATGCCTTCGACAAATACCGTTCCGGAGGTCGGCTCGTCGAGACGATTCAACAATCGAAGCAACGAAGTCTTGCCAGACCCGCTAGGGCCGGCGACGGCTAGCACTTCACCTTTTTTTAACTCGAAGTTTGCGTCGTCGATCAGGATTTTGTCCCCAGCCTTACGTCCCAGATGTTCGGCGCGCAATAGAAGAGGACCGGCAGTGGGGGGCGCATTCATATCATGAGTGTACCGACCGTGGTTGCCGCCATGGGAGAGCCTATGGTGCACCGCTGCTGCAAGGGCGAGATGCCCTCTCGATAATGGGCGGGACAACGGCGCTATGTTGATTCCTGGCGCACGTGGGCACGAAGTTCTTCGGCGATTTCGCGCGCGGCATTTCTTGCGGCTTCTTCCTGGGTAACGCCAAAAGAAATAGCTCCTACCCGCGCGTGGCCGCCGCCTCCGTAGCGTTCGCAGATTTTGGCCAGGTTGACGGTCGGCTCCGACGGCGCCCAGGGATTCGAGCCCACGGAAACTTTTACGCGAAAGCTGCTTTTGCTCAAACCAACGCTATAAATCGATTCCGGATGCAGGTAGTAGGGCACAAATTTGTTATAGCCTTCCAGGTCCTGGTCGGTGATATCGAAGAATAGCGTCCCATCTTTCGAATTGATACGCTCTCGCAATACTGCGATGGAGCGTTGGTGACGTTCGAGTAAAGGAATCAGCAGAGGCGCGACAAACGGTTCTTCCAGGATTTCGGCCAGTGGCCGATCCGCCAGCAGAGGGATGAGCCGCGGAACGAAGGTATAGTCCCGAGCGGACTCGATCACCATCGTCAGCTTCATGGCTGGCGCTTTCATTTCTACCGCCGTCTTAGCGTCAGAATACATTGCACCATCAACGATATCGGCCCACTGAATCAAATCGCCGACCGGAGTTGGATCCAAGCCGAACCGCTGCTCGGCTATGGTGGCGATGAAGCTGGTGCATGACTTGAAATCGGGATCATAAAATTTACGGTTGCTCTGGTCCTGTTCGAAGTGGGCCGCATCTTCGGGGGTGAGGAATGCGCTCAGATGATGATCGAACCACCAAGTAATTTTGGGCGAGCTGGAATACTTGAAGTCGACGATGGCATTCTCGTCACCGTCAAATTGTGTCTCATCGAATAGAGACCCGGCACGATGCAGCAAGCCGGAGAAGACGAACGTGGCGTCGTCGCGAATGCGTTCCCGATAAAAACGTGAAAAAAGGGCAGCCGAACATGCCCCGTCGAAACATTTATCGTGATAGAAGACCCGGACTTTCAATCGCGTTCCTTAAAAAACGATCTCGCAAAGCAACTACATCCCGCCTCGCGTGCCTGGACCACCGCAGCGCACTCGCAAAGCGCAGCAGATAGGAATGACATCCCAGAGAAGTCCTGTCAATAGAGGGAAAGTGAGCGGCCTCCGCGTTTATGAAGCGGCGGAGGCCGGTATTGCGCGCAGGGCCAGCTGATTGCAAACGCCAGATACCCGACCTAGACGGCGTTAGCCTGCTTCTCGGCCAAGTCTCCAATCACAGGTAGTTTGAACATCTGGCCCTGATTGGCTTTGATCAAAAGGATGATCCAGATGATAAAAGATCCGAGCCACACTATCATGTGTAACGGGAAGGTAACGAAGATCAATCCCGGAAGAAATCCAATTACGGTGAGGCCGATCCAGATGATGATCATAGCCACGCTGAAGAAAATCATCTGAAAGGCATGGAAGCGCACAAACCGGCTCTTGTTGTAAGGCTCCATGACCAGGAAAATGATCGCAGGAATGATCGTGATGTAGCAGAGCATTCCGACGACATTGTCAGTCATCCCACCGGTTGTCCCAACGGCGGCGGCTGGCGGTGCCGCAGTCCGAGCCGCGCAGGCAGGACACATGGTTGTGCCATCCGCTATCTGAGTTCCACATCCGCTACAAAAAGCCATTGATTTCCCCCGTAACTGCCAATTTTCCCCAAATCAGCCAAGACTGTGAGCCGTGCGGTCACACCCGAATCGCGAAAGTTACCAGAATCAGCCCTTCAAGGCAAACAGAATCGCAACGGATATGCGTAAGGCCCGTGGTGAATACGACGCACTCGGCGCTGGACCGGGCAGAGCCTTCAATATCAATATGATCCGGGTTTGAGCAGCCTTTGATCGGAAGGGAGCATTATCATCATTGAGGACCGCGTTTGGCTCACTTTGTGCATGCGACCAGCATTCAAGTGGAATATCGATAGTTGCGCTACAGCGCGCAGCGCGAGCAAAAAGCGCCGGTGCGCAGGCTGACTGCTCACCTCCGCAGAAGAGTAGCCGTTGTCCAGCCCCGCCGTTTGACCATAGAATCCAAGGTGCCCGATGGTGACAACTACTACTCCGGTTTCTCTTGCGCGCAGACGCCGTGGCTTCGGACGCATCCTGGTCCTATTCCTTGTCATTATCCTTATGGTGTGGAGCGGAGGGCTGGCTTGGTTGTATTCCATGGCGCGAGCCGCCCTGCCGCAACTGGACGGAAACGTGAAGGTTTTCGGTCTGACCGATCAGGTGAATGTAAGCCGTGACGCACGCGGCGTGCCCACTATCGATGCCAATAGTCTGGATGATCTGTTCTTTACTCAGGGATATGTCACGGCGCAGGACCGGTTATGGCAGATGGATGTAATGCGGAGATTCGCCGCCGGAGAGATTTCGGAAATCCTTGGCGCCGAGTTTGTCAAACACGACCGTGAACAAAGAATTCTCGGGTTAAGAGTTGCCGCGCAGAAGGCGCTGGAGGTGATATCGCCACAGGCTCGAACCCACTTTGAAGCCTATGCACGGGGGGTGAATGCATTCATAGAATCTCATCGAGACCGGCTGCCGATTGAATTTCACATACTGAGGTACTCACCAAGTCCGTGGAAGCCGCAGGATTCCGCGCTTATTGCGGCTCAGATGGTTAAAGACCTGAACCACTATCCATATGCTGACGCGCTCGATCGCGAGAAGATTCTAGCGAAGCTGGGACCGGAGTTGACCGCGGACTTGTATGTAAATTCATCCTGGCACGACCGCCCTCCAACGGTTGCGCGTCCTGCCTTGAAGACCACGGGCGATGAAAATGGAGATGAGGACGAAGAGCGAGACAGGCGGTCTCCCGGGAGTTCGGTGGCACAACAAAAAGCCGCGCCAGATTTGAAGGGTCTGATTCGCGATCTGGAATCGAAGGAATCAGCGGCTGAGGTTCGCACGGTAGTGGGTTCCAACAACTGGGTGATTTCGGGGGTGCACTCGGTAACGGGCAAGCCATTGCTCTCGAACGATATGCACCTGGGGCATCAAATGCCCAATCTTTGGTATGAAGCCCACTTGCGATGCGGAAGTTTCGATGTCGCGGGGGTGGCCTTGCCCGGGATGCCTTACGTGATTGTCGGGCACAACCAGCGCATCGCGTGGGGCTTCACCAATATTGGTCCGACGGCCGAAGATATTTACATCGAAACCTTCAATACAAACGGTCAATATTTGACTCCTGAAGGATGGAGATCACCAGAGCAGCGTCGTGAAGTCATTCATGTCAAGGGCGGGGCGGATGTTGCCCTTGATGTGGCGCTTACCCGGCATGGGCCTATCATCACCGAGTTAGTCCCGGGAGAAAGCCGTAGGCTTGCGCTTCGCTGGACTCTTTACGACGGCACGCGCAATCCTTTTTTCGAACTGAATTCGGCACAAAACTGGGAACAGTTTCGGAAAGCTTTTTCGGCATTCGATGCGCCCGGACAGAATGTTGTGTTCGCCGACGTGGATGGCAACGTGGGCTACCAGGCCACGGGGAAAATTCCCATTCGAGCGTCGGGTGATGGCAGTCTGCCTGAAAATGGGAGCGACGACGCGCATGAGTGGACCGGATATATTCCCTTCGACAAACTGCCAAGCGTTTACAACCCGCCATCGGGGATCATCGCGACTGCGAACGGGCGCATAACCCCGGATAATTATCCGTTTTCCATCAGCACCGGATGGGAAGCACCATGGCGTACGGCTCGAATTTATCGCGTACTGGAATCTGGCAAGAAATTCTCCGCGGCTGACATGCTGTCGCTGCAGACCGATATCTATTCCGACCCTGACCGTTACTTTGCTGAGCGCTTTGTGTATGCGGTCGACCATGCGAAGAATGTATCTCCGCGAGCCAAGCAAGCGGCAGAACTTATGCGCGGGTGGGACGGCCGGATGACAGGGGACTCACCTGCACCGACCATTGAAGATCGAACACGCTACGAATTGTCACGGTTGCTGCTAGAGCCGAAGCTGGGCCCCGCTCCTGCTCGTGTCTCAGCGGCTTCGCATGAACAGGAAGCAATGGGAGCGCTTAGTTGGAAGACCTACGGTTGGGGCATGCAATCGGTGTGGCTGGAGAACATTCTTCAACATCAGCCAAAGCGGTGGTTGCCGGAGTCGTACAGCAGCTATGAGGATCTGGCGGCCGCGGCAGTAGAGGCAGCCGTGCGCGGCAAGGAGACTCCAACAGATCTAGCCTCGTGGCGTTGGGGCAATTTTCATCCGGTTGATATTCAACACCCAATTCTGGGACGGGTTCCGCTTCTAAATCGCTGGAGCGGGCCGGGAGTTCTGCCGCAATCGGGGAGCGGTTACACGGTGAAGGCTGTGTCTCGCAGTCACGGACCTTCGGAGCGATTGACGGTAGATTTGTCGAATCTGGATGCCTCGACCCTGAACTTAGTCACGGGAGAGGCAGGAAACTTTCTGAGTCCTTACTACATGGACCAGTGGAAGCCATGGTACGAAGGCTACACTTTTGCGCTTCCGTTCACGCGAGATGCCGTAGCCAAGGCACAGAAGCATGTTCTGGTGCTCGAACCGAAGTAAGGCCATCTTCGGGTATGGTTTCTCAGTCGAACTTTCGATCTGGAACTTTAATGCAAAGGTGGCTAAGACCGCTGGCTGGTGCTTAGCTGCTCAGTCAACCTGTTTGACGTCCACGGCTTGACCCACAATATCGACTTGCGTGGATTGCAGCTTGTCCGTAGTGGTGTCGTAGATGTGCAGGTTGGCGTTCTGTACTACATACACAACATTGCGCCGGCCAATGGGCTGGATTCCGGTGACGTCACCGATGTTGGGAGGAATGACCGCCGCCGCCTTCTTCGTGTCGAAAATTGACAAGCAGCCCCTAACTTCGCCTGGCGTGCTGCCACTGGCGGCGGAGTTGATATTGGTACAAGTCCGAGCACCAATAAAGAGCTGCCCATTGGGGGCCATCTCCATGCGGTTGTGATAACCGTCAGTGATTGTCGCCGTATTTCCTACTGTCAAGGCAACCAGGTCGATTGTCGAAACCTCTCCACAGGCCGTGGCCAGCGTAGTGGTACCAGCGCAGGTATTCGCGCCCGGTTTGGTGCCCGCGACATAGAGGGTGTTCCCGGAGAGTAATCCAAACGTAGCGGCGTCCACCGGGATCGTCGGGCCAACCAGATTGCTGTTGACGTCGAGCATGGTGACGCTGGCGGTGGTTCCGCCGCACTCCGGCCCACAATTCAGAATGTAGGCGGTGGAATCGTCCTCACTGAAGATCGCCCACACGGGATGGTCAAACAGCGGACTCTGAATATCTGTCCGCGGATCGGTGCTGGTTCCGACCGCCGACGGGGCGATCATCGTTACCGTATCCGTACGGCTGCCAAGAGCCAACAGCCGGTTGCCGTTGTGACTCTGAGCCAAATAATGGGCACCGATGACGGGAACTCCAGCGGTAATCAGATTATTTTTCAGATCCATCACTTCGACCAGCCCAGGCGGCTGGCCGGTTTCCGGTGTCACCGTGGCGTTCGGAACGGCTGCGAATCCGGTGACGTTGTCAGGTGCGATGACCACGCTCTCCGTGAAACCTGGCAGCGTGAGGATTGCAGTGTTGCCAGCGGAATCCTGGCTAAGCTTTTGCGAGGCGTTGTTGATCAGGGCGATTGCATTGTTGGAAACGCTGTAAATCAGAGTGAAGCTCTTGTTGGGAAAAAGCACCATCATTCCAGGCTGGGGGCTGGCCGATCCCACCGAAATAACGCTTGGCGAAAGCAAGTCTGTCTGGCCATCTACGACATTCAAGACCGCGGCAGTGGACGTTCCGTTTGGAAACAGTGGATTGGAAACAAAAACGTGCACTTTGATGGTGGCAGGATTTGCCTGGGTCGGCGAAAGGCCGGTCGCACTGTAGTTGCTCCCGCAAGAGACCAAGGCAATGCAAGCGGCAATAAGAAGCAAAAAAGCAAACGCGGCTTGCTTCAATCTTGAAGCTCCCAACGACATGAGGAATGGAGAGTTAGATGCAAGAAACGGGATTATAGCAGAGCTATCATCACGAAATAGGCTGCGCTGCCCCAGTGAGTGTGTACCAGCGCGGCATGCAAAACAATCCTTCATCTTGTATTCTCATTCTCATGGCTTCCGATTTGCTGGCCCGCCTGGCGCAGTCTCCCATCCTTTGTGACGGCGCGACGGGTACGCTGCTCTATGCCAAGGGGATCTTCATTAACCGATGCTATGACGAACTGAATTTGTCACAGCCTGACCTCATTCGAGATCTCCATCGCCAGTATATGCAAGCGGGTGCGGAGATCATTGAAACTAACACTTTCGGAGCAAATTCGTTCCGTTTAGGCCGCCACAGCATTGAGAGCCAGGTACGGGAAATAAATCTGGCCGGGGCCCATTTGGCCAGGGATGCAGCCAAAAGCTTCGGCGTTTGGGTGGCTGGGTCGGTCGGTCCGCTGGGAATCCGGATTGAACCGCTGGGTAAGACCTCATTTGAAGAAGCTCGGGCTGCGTTTCGCGAGCAGATTAAAGCCCTGGTCGAAGGCGGGGTTGACCTGCTGATGCTGGAGACGTTCGGTTATGTCGAAGAACTGCATCAGGCGATCCTTGCCGCGCGCGACGTGGATCCAAAGATTCCGGTAGTGGCACATGTCACCATCGACGAGGACGGAAATTGCCTCGATGGCTCGACCCCCGAGAGCTTCACGCCGCGCATTGAAGCCTGGGGAGCCGACGTAATCGGATGCAATTGCAGTGTAGGCCCGGTGGCAATGCTGGATGTGATTGAGCGCGTTCGCAGCCTCACTTCTCTGCCGCTGGCAGCCCAGCCCAACGCTGGAATGCCGCGATCGGTGGAAGGACGGAATATTTACTTATGCTCGCCGGAATACATGGCGAGTTATGCGCGCAAGTTTGTCGCCGCTGGCGTGCGACTGGTGGGCGGGTGTTGTGGAACCACCCCTGAGCACATTCGGGGGATGAAGTCGGCGTTCCGGGTGGGCGAGGCGCGGGCAAAGGCAAGTCCGGCGCCACCAAGGAGCGAAGACGCGCCGGCAGCGATTCCCGCAGTGCCGCTTGAAAAAAGGTCGAAGCTGGGCGCGAAGCTTGCCGCTGGGGAGTTCGTGACCATGGTGGAGATCGTGCCTCCGAAGGGGACCGATGTCAGGAAGGAGATTGAAGGCGCCCGTTTCCTGAAATCTGTGGGCGTCGATGGAATCAATATCCCTGACAGTCCGCGAGCCTCAGCACGGATGAGCAACCAGGCGCTCTCTCTCTTGGTGCAGCAGGAAGTGAGCATTGAAGCTATTTTGCATTACACATGTCGAGACCGAAATGTGCTGAGCATGCAGTCAGACCTATTGGGCGCCTCGGCTTTGGGGATCAATAATCTCATTTGCATAACAGGCGATCCGCCGAAAATGGGCAACTATCCGGACGCCACCGCCGTCTTCGACGTGGATGCGATCGGTCTGGTCAACATCGTTCATAATCTGAATCGGGGATTGGACATCGGCGGTAACCCTCTGGGGATAGGCACATCGTTTGTGATTGGCGTGGGCGCGAATCCTGGCGTCCCAAATATTGACGAGGAAATCAGGCGCTTCGAGTACAAAGTTCAAGCCGGCGCCGAGTGTGCGGTAACCCAACCGGTGTTCGATCTTAGTTTGCTGGAAACATTCTTGCGCCGGATTGAACCCTTTAAAATACCGGTTATCGCCGGAATCTGGCCCCTGGTAAGCGTTCGCAATGCTGAATTCATGAAAAACGAGCTGCGTGTATCGGTGCCTAATTCCATCCTGGATCGCATGGCTAAGGCAAAGACTGCGGAGGCGGCACGTGAGGAAGGCATTGTCATCGCGCGTGAAATGCTGGTCGCAGTTCGTGGAATGGTGCAAGGCGCCCAGATCAGCGCGCCGTCAGGAAGATATTCGTCAGCCGCGGATGTGCTCGAAGCTCTGGGAAGTTAGAGCATCTCCGCTGGCGAGGGCAAGCTACCAAAAATCGTTTCAGGAGCAATGCATTGGCTAAATTTGAAGAGTGCCTTCAGCGTCTGGAAAAAATCGTGCAGGAGCTGGAGAAAGGCGAAGTGCCACTGGAAAAGTCTCTGAAGTTGTTTGAGGAAGGCATGCAGCTATCAGCCACTTGCCGCAAGGAACTGGAAGAGGCAGAAGGTAAGGTGGAAATTTTGCTGAAACAGAATGGCAAACTTCAACCAGAACCGTTCGAACCGGCCGCCGGTAAATAGAAATTCGTCGGGGGCGGACCCTCTTGTCCGCTTGGCTTTGCACTTGGCTTTCATTGGTTTCCTCCTCGTGAATCCAGGTTCAGTCGTACAACTGTCTTAAAAACAGAATCAACCTCCAGTGCGCCGGACAAAGTGTCCGGCACATGTCACTTGTTATACTCACCGGCATGCTCAGTCAGACTTTGGAGCAGGGACAAGCGGCGACTGATGCCGCGCTAGAACGACTTCTGCCTCCGAAAGCACAGCATCCTGTGTCGATCCATGAGGCTATGCGGCATAGTATCTTTGCCGGCGGCAAGCGCTTGCGTCCTATTCTCTGCATGGAAGCCGGGCGCATGATCGAGGGATCCCTTCCGGAGGGCATCGCAGACCTCGGGGCGGCGCTGGAAATGCTCCACACCTATTCCCTCATTCACGACGATCTTCCCGCCCTGGATAATGACGATCTGCGACGGGGACGGCCGACGTGCCACAAGGTTTTCGGCGAGGCGATAGCTATCCTCGCGGGCGACGCACTGCAGACCCAGGCATATGAGGTGTTGTCTAAGCTGCGCTGTAGCGCTGAACGGCGTGTGCGCATCATTGAAGAAATCGCGCATGGCACCGGCACGATTGATGGCATGATCGGGGGCCAGGTAGTAGACCTCGAAGCCGAGCACACCAAGCCCCACCTCGCAACGCTGGAGTACATTCATCGTTCCAAGACTGCGGCGCTGATAGGGGCAAGCGTGGTCAGTGGCGGACTTTATGCGGGAGGCGATCACAAAGCCATCGACGATCTGCGATCCTTCGGCCTCTCAATCGGGCTGGCATTTCAAATTGTTGATGATGTTCTCGATGTGACGCAGACGTCGGAGCAATTAGGGAAGACGGCTGGTAAAGACACGGCGGCGGAAAAGGCGACGTACCCGGCCCTGTTCGGAGTCGATGAGTCGTTGAAACGGGCTGATGCGCTGGTAGAATCAGCATTGAATTCACTTAGCGGTTTTGGTGGGCGGGCTGAGAACCTGAAAGATCTGGCGAGGTTTTTGGTAAAGAGGAAGAATTAGCGGTTTCTTATTGCACGAGCGGGACGCTCGCGCCCACCCTTCTCGCCGTTACCTGGGTCATGAGTTTTTAGGCACAGTTTGTGGTACAAACAATTAACGGCGATGGGGTTCGCCACAACCGCCTGACCTTCGGGCTGATAACTCCTACCAATTTTGTAGGAGAACTCCATGCTCGACGTCCTTGTAATAAGCCTGGGCGCCATCGCCGGCGCCAATGCCCGATACTTCATCAGTCGTTGCGCCGCCCAAGCGCTGGGGCCGGTCTTTCCTTACGGCACACTTTTCATCAATGTTATTGGAAGCTTGATTGTGGGTTTTTTCGTAGTGTGGACATCGGAGCGAGTGCTGGCTGATCCCCGCTGGCGGTTGCTAGTCGTTGTCGGATTCTGCGGCTCACTGACTACATTTTCGAGCTACGCATTCGAGACTATGTCTTATCTCGATCACGGACAGTGGCTGTTTTCACTGGTAAATATCTTCAGCAATAATTTTCTGTGCCTGGCTGGGGCATTGGCTGGCATAGCCCTGGCGAGGGTGCTGTAAAATGCCAAACGGCATGGCAGTACAAGTCACAATTTATCTCAACGAAGCGGACCAGTGGCATCGTCGCCCCTTGCACATGGAAATTCTCAATTATCTGCGTGAGGAGAACGTCTATGCAGCGACGGCATTGCATGCGGTTGCGGGATTTCTGGGCCGGCAGCAAGTGAAGACCAGCAGTCTCGTCGACGCCGGAGGTAAACTGCCAGTAGTCATTGTCTTCGTGGATACTGATGAGCATGTTAGCCGGGTATTGCCGAAGTTGAAAGAGATGGCCGCTCACCGGTTGATCGTCCGCGAAAACGTGGTTCTGGAGCAGGGGAACCTCGACTGAGATGGCTTCCGCGCCGCTGGATATTCTCGCACTCGCCGCTCACCGTGACGACGTAGAACAAACGTGCGGCGGCACGTTGCTGAAAATGGCGCAGCGGGGATATCGCACGGGAATCCTCGATCTGACTCAAGGCGAAATGGGGACGCGCGGGAGCGCGGAAGACCGCGCTCGTGAGTCCAAAGACGCAGCGCAAATTCTCTGCGTGAAGTGGCGTCAGGCGCTTGATATTCCCGATGGGCGAGTGGAGAATACCTGGGAAAACCGTCTGAAGGTTGCGCGTGTTCTAAGAGAGCAGAAGCCGCGGGTGTTGATACTTCCCTACTGGAAAGGGCGGCATCCGGACCACTATACGGCCTCGATATTGGGGTATGAATCCGCTTTTCTGGCCGGGTTGGCGAAGCTGGATGTTGACGTATTGCATGCGTCCTCAGAAGTGAGCGTGCCGAGTTCTTCGGCAGCATCGCTGCTTGCGGGACACCCTCGGGACAGTCGGCTAGATGCCGGCGCTACCGAACTTCCTCACCGGCCGTTCAAAATCGTTTACGCCACCCTCTACTACCATGTACGACCGACTTTTGTGGTCGATATCACCGACCAGTTTGAGACGCGGCTTCAGTCGCTGATGGCGTACAACACGCAGTTTAGCGATCAGGAGGCGGGCAAAGGCATCTTCCCTGCTCATGCGGAGATTCGCTCGCGAGTTGAGGCAATGGCGCGATTTTACGGGATGCTGGCTGGGGTTACCTATGCCGAACCCTTTCTGCAGAAAGAAGTCGGATTGGTTGAGGATCTGACTCTGATTCCGGTGAAATCGATCTAGGTGGCCGCAGATTTTCCGAAGAGTAGACGAAATCAATGAGCCAGTTCTATCTGGAAAAACCCGCTCGTTGGTGACATTACTTTTTCACTGCCACTGCAACTCCATCGCGAATGGGAAGAATCGTGGTAAACAAATCCTTCGATCTGTAGAGCATCTGGTTAAATTCCACAATGGCTTTGGTAGATGCTTCCGCAAGTTCTTTCTGCGCTACTTTTCCGCTCCACAAGACATTGTCGGTAACGAACAAACCGCCTTTGCGCAGGCGCGGTAAAGCAAGTTTGATGACGCGCGGGTAGTCTTCTTTGTCGATATCGTTAAAGATAACGTCGTATTCCGTTTTCTCTTCGGAAAGGAACTCCAAAGCGTCACCGACCTTGATATTGATTTTGCCACTTACTCCTGCCCGATCGAAATAGCCGCGCGCCTCGTCCGCTTTCTTGCGGTCACCATCGGTGTAGGTAACACGACCTCCGTCGGCAACAGCGCGGGCCCACCAGATGGTCGAATATCCAATAGCCGAGCCAAGCTCGAAGATATTTTTGGCATTGATCATGATGGCGAGTTGGTACAAGACGCGGCCAACCGCAGGACCGACGATCGGTATATTCCGTTTCGCGGCCTGGTCTTCCATTTCGCTCAGTACCGCGTCGCGAGGCGGCAACACGGAATACAGATAGTCTTCGACTGCGGGGGCGGTAATTCCACCCATCCGCCATCTGGCATTGGCATCATTCTGGTCAGGCACGTCTTCTCCTCATCTGTTTGGCTCAACTCAGGGTCACGCCTGGCTTCATCTCAATCATTTCTACGCCTGGCATCAACTTGTGCAGGTCGCCGGGTTTCCCGGTGAGCACGGGAAAAGTTCCGAAGTGCATCGGAATGACGGTTTTTGGCTTAAGAAGATTACAGGCATAGGCCGCCTCTCGCGGAGACATGGTGAAGTGGTCACCAATCGGAATCATTGCAATGTCGGGCGCATAGAGCTCACGAACAATTGCCATATCGCCAAAAACGTTGGTATCGCCTGCATGGTAGATCTTTACGCCGTTGGTAAATTCGATAACGTAGCCGCAGGCTTCGCCGCCGTAAACGATCACATCTCCATCGGTGATACCGCAAGAGTGATCTGCATGTACCATTGTTACTCTGATATCATCGACGGTTTGCGTGCCTCCCTTATTCATGGCTGACACCCGCTTCACGCCCTTCTTTTCGAGCCAGTGGCCAAGTTCGGGAATTGCGACTACGTCCGGCTTGAGTTTTTTGGCAATTTCCACGGCGTCGCCGATGTGATCGAAATGCCCATGAGTGCAAAGCATGACGTCTAGTTTCTTGACGTCCTTTTCTTTTTCGGGACACATGGGATTACCCATGACCCAGGGATCGACGAGAATTGTTTTGCCCCCTGGAGTCTCCACACGAAATGTTGCGTGGCCCAGCCAGGTGAGTTTGATGCCGTTCAGATTCATAAATTAGGCCTTTGATAGTCGCGCCGTGCGGTCGGCCAATTGGCAGCAGGCGGCAACCTTTCCCCAGATACGGCTAACGCATATCGCGAATGTCAAATATCAACTTCTTTAGTTTAATATGAATCGCCATGGCGGAGCTGAAGGTTCTCTTTACGCGTGAGCAGATCGCCCGGCGGGTTGCGGAAATGGGCGCTGAGATCAATCGTGACTATGCTGATCAATCGATCATTCTTGTCGGCGTGCTGAAAGGCGCTGCAATATTTCTGAGCGATTTGTCCCGCGAGTTGAAAATCGACGCGACTTTCGACTTTATTGGCGTTTCAAGTTACGGTACACGACCGAGCCCGGCGCAAGAATTAAAAACCGGGTGGGACTCGACAGGTGAGGTCCGACTGACCAAAGACATGGATCAATCCATGATCGGAAAAAATGTGATCCTGGTGGAGGACATTTTGGACACCGGACTCACCATGACCTATTTGAAGAAGCTGCTGATGGCCCGCCAGCCAAAGTCTTTCCGGATTGCCGCTCTTCTGGATAAACCTTCGCGCAGAAAACAACCGATTGAAGCCGACTACGTGGGATTCAGCATCCCTGACGAATTTGTCGTGGGTTACGGACTGGATTACGCCGAAAAGTACAGAAATCTTCCCGATATTTGCGTTGTACCGCGAGAACCGTGACGGGTTTCTGATTGATTTGCGCATCAGCACGATAATTCTTTTGAACAAACACAGGTTGGTTTCTCAGGTTCGCGTGAGTGCGAGTCCTTCCGCACCGGCTGTTATCATAAAGATCCGTGGAAACCGCTACCACCCATCCCGACGAATCTAAAATCGAGCCGCTGCTTCTTGAAGTTGCGGACGTCGTCAATACGACTCTCGATCTGGATACCACCCTTCGGCGCGTCGCCGAACTGGTCCGCAAAGTCATTGATTACGAGATTTTTGCCATTCTTCTCGTGAACGAGAAGGCACAGGACCTGCGCATTCGCTTTCAGGTTGGTTATGCGCGTGAAACCGCAGAGCGAACAAAAGTCAAAATCGGCGAAGGCGTGACTGGATTGGCGGCGCAGCGTCGTGAGGCGGTGCTGGTCGATGATGTTTCCAAACATCCCGAATACATTCCCGCGGTGGAGGGCGTGCGCTCCGAGCTTGCGGTACCGCTGATCATCAAGAACCGGGTCATTGGAGTGCTCAATCTGGAGGCGCAGGAACCTGGGCATTTCACAGAGGAGCACAAACGCCTGCTGACGCTCATCGGCTCGCGCATGGCAGTAGGCATCGAGAATGCCCGTCTATACACCCGTACTACTCGTCAGGCACGGACCCTCGTGCTGTTGAACGAAATCGCGCGGGAACTTACGTCGATCCTTAATGTCGACGAATTGCTCAAGCGAATTGCTGAATTATTGAGCCGCCTGATCGACTATCAGATGTTCAGCATCCTTCTCCTGGACGCGGCGGGAGAAAAACTTCAGCACCGGTTTTCCTTGCGTTTTCAGGAGAACATTCAACTCAAGCACGATATCGTTTTGGGCCAGGGTTTAGTCGGTTATGCGGTTCAGCAGCGGGAAGCCGTTCTGGTGCCGGATGTCAATAAGGATTCGCGATACATCAGGCTCAATCCCGAAACGAAATCGGAACTCGCCGTACCGCTAATTTATAAGGACAAGGTAATTGGGGTGCTCGATCTGGAGCACACCAAACGCGGATTCTTTACCGACGACCACAAGCGCACGGTGATCACGCTCGCTGCTCAGGTGGCGATCGCCCTGGAGAATGCACGTTTGTATGAGCAGATTGCGCGCCAGGAAAAACGTTTGGAACGCGACCTGTCACTGGCGCGGGAATTGCAGTTTCGCCTGCTGCCGCACTCACTTCCCACGCTTCCTAACCTTGAACTGGCAGCGAAGTTTGCCCCAGCACGCGCGATTGGCGGCGACCTGTACGATTTTGTCAGTTACTCCCAGGCGCGCATGGGAATGGTGATCGGGGATGTTAGCGGCAAGGGCGCCCCGGCTGCCATTTACGCCGCGCTGGTCAGCGGCATTCTGAGATCTCATGCCCCGATAGAACCGGGGCCGGCGGAGATGCTGCGGGCGGTGAACTTTTCTCTTGGGGAACGGCGGATTGAGGGACAATTCGTGTCGCTCATCTATGCAGTGTGGGACGACGAACATCAGTCGTTGCAAGTCGCGAATTCGGGCTTGCCCCGGCCGCTTTACGTCCATGACGGCAAAATCGAAGTGATTGAAGCAACCGGACTACCGCTGGGATTGTTTGATGATGCCGAATACGACGAGTTCACGTTTAAAGCTAAGCCCGGAGATATGTTCGTGTTTTTCAGTGATGGCATTCTCGATGCCCGCAACCGGGCAGGAGAAATGTTCGGACGCCAGAAGGTGGAGACGATTATTGCCGGGTGTGCTGAGATTTCCGCTGATTGCGTGGTTAAGTCGCTCTTCAAGGCGGCCAGCGAGCATGCCGGCAGCGAGGAGGCCTTCGACGACGAAACCGTCGTTGCCATCAAGGTGAAAGGCCAACCCAAGCGCAAGTGAGCCGCACTGCCATCCGGAGCGAAGGCCGACCTCCAGCGTTCTCCTACCGCGATGTGCGGAAGGGATTTCTTCGACGCAAGACCTCCGGATCCCAACTACAGTGCGATGATGTTTCCCTCAAGAACCTGGCAGAACGTTTTGGTACGCCCTTGTACGTTTATTCGGCCTCCGCTATTCGCGAACGCTTGAACAGCTTCGAACAGGCCTTCCGAAAAATTCCCCACACTGTCTGTTATTCGGTCAAGGCAAATTCCAGCCTTGGCATTTTGCGGCTGATGGCCGGGATGGGATGCGGGTTCGATGTGGTTTCGCGGGGAGAGCTAGAGCGGGTTATCCGAGTGGACCGGCGAGCCGCGAAGAAGGTCGTTTTTTCTGGAGTGGGTAAAACCCCAGACGAAATGCAGGCCGCGCTTGAGGCCGGGGTGCTGCTGTTCAACGTGGAGAGTGAAGCTGAGTTGTGGCGACTGGCGGAATGCGCGGCACGAACCAGGACAAAAGCTCGCATCGCACTTCGTGTAAATCCTGACGTTCCCGCCAATACTCATCCGTATATCTCAACCGGCCTTCAGCAACACAAATTCGGTATCCCGATGGCTGAAGCGCGCAAACTCTACGCACAGGCCTCCAGCACGAAATATCTCCAAATCGAAGGGGTTAGCGTACACATTGGTTCCCAGATTACCGACGTAGAACCGTTTGAGCTAGCGATGGAGCGAGTGGCGGAACTGGTGCGCGTATTGCAAGGGGACGACCACCATATTAAATACGTGGACGCCGGAGGAGGCCTGGGAATCGCGTATGAAGATCCCGATGCCGGAGGATTTGCGGAACAGGCCGCAGAGTATGCAATGGCGCTGTGGCGACCGTTGCGAGGCCTGAAAGTCCACCTGCTTCTCGAGCCCGGACGTGCGATTGTTGGGCCGGCTGGTGCGCTGATAACGCGCGTTCTATATCGAAAGACGAACGGCTCCAAAAAGTTTTTGGTCGTGGACGCAGCCATGAACGACCTCATAAGACCTTCCCTCTACAGCGCATACCATGAGATCGTCCCCGTGCGGCTGGAGGCAGGGGATTACGAATCGCGTCGACAGCCGCGTGAAATCGTCGATGTGGTTGGCCCGATTTGCGAAACGGGTGATTTTTTTGCGCGTGGACGCGAACTTCCATTAATGGTCGATCGAGACTTACTCGCCATTCTCGATACTGGAGCTTACGGTATGGTACTGACGTCCAACTACAACAGCCGATTGCGGCCACCCGAAGTGTTGGTAGATGGCAAGACAGTCAGGCTGATTCGTCGCCGCGAAACGATGGATGATCTGCTCCGGACGGAGACGCAAGTGCGTTGATCAGTTCGTAGGGGTGAGGTTATTGACTTGCCATGTGCACGCGGAGCTCCTGAAGTTGATTCCGGCGTTGCGGATCTGGATGCTGTGAGAGGAATTGCTCCATCGAATCAAACTCTTTGGCTGCCAGGTCTTTCTGCTTTCCTTCTTCGTACAGGCGGGCCAGCGTGGTTCGAACATTCCAATAAAGCGGGTCGGAGTGCCTCGCCAGCAGGTCCGCACGCTGATCCATCGCGCTAAGCACCTCAGCGGCTTTGTCCTGGCGACCTTCCAGGCGATCACAGCGGACCTCGACGCTCCACATTTTCCAATATTTTTCCTGCAGTTCGACCTGGCTCTGGCGCTTGAATTCGACGGTGTACCAATCGAATGGACGGATTCGTTGCAGCCGCCATTCGTCGTCGCGAATCCCCTGCTGAGCCATCGCGAGAATTCTTTCGGGCTCCCCGTGACCGGCGAGCTGAGCTTCCGCCTGGTCAACCAGCGGGCTGGGATCGGGCAGCGGCGCTGGAAGGTGCTGCAGCGCCGATCCGGGGCAAAGCTGCCGAAAGCGGACTTGTTCTGCTTTCTCTTTTTCGACATCGCGAAACGCCGCGGAGTCATATATAGCCTCTAAAGAACGATGCGCCGGCGCAAATTCCGGGTGCTGCGCGAGGAGCTGATTGATCTGCCGGATGGCCTCCCGAGTATTCCGTCCGATCAAACTGCGTGCGTAAAGGTAGTCATACATCAGTTCGTCGGGGTGCTGCATGGAGAGGACCTGATACTCCTCAGTCAATTGCCTCAAATGACCCTCGATGCCATGGTTTTGAACTGCGTCCTGATAGAGTTCGTGCGCGATCACATCTTGCGGATGACGCTGCCGCAAGGTACGCAGTGGAGCTACATGTTTTTCGAATTCCGATGGATCAGGAGCGACAACGATCGCCCCGGCAATTTCCGTTCGAATCTCGGGTGACGCTTCACACGTCGCCGGCGATACACCATGCGCGGGAGAAGTGGCCAGGGTGGCGAGCAAAACGAAACCGATTTTAGATACCATGCGCGAATAACGGAGGGACCGCGGAGACTGGGAAAGTCTTTCACGGTCCCGGGTTCACGAGTTTTTCACCTACAAAGAACGCAGGAAATTCAGTACATCCTGCATTTGCGAACGACTGAGCGAGTTGAATCTGCGAGTTACGTTATTCGCCTCTGAACCATTGGAAGAATGCGCCTGGATTGCCTGCACCAAGTCGGCCGTACGACCGTCGTGCAAGAAGAACAGGCGTTGGCCCAGTCCCCAAAGTGGAGCCGTACGGAACTGGTCGGGACCTGCCGCACCTTGGTTTATCCCGTCCGACAAACGCGATCCCATGTGATGAATCGCAAAATCGGAATAAGGGTGATACGTAGCATTCGACATGGCGGCAGACTTCGCCATGCCTGTGGTAAGGGTCGACGTATGACACAGCGCGCAGCCAACGCTGGTGAAAAGGTTGGCCCCGTTCCTTGCCGAGGCGGACATGGATACGGGGGTTGGCGGAGCGGTAAGACGCATGAAAGCGGCGAAATTCACCAGGTCCGATGACATCTCCGCCTCCGTGCCCATCGAACTGCCAGCTGAGCTCAGCATTCTTGTAGCATCCTCCGGAGACCCGTTGTAGATACAGCCAGCCACCGCAGAGCGTTCGTTAATAAACGCTTCGTTCGACACTCCTTGTTCCACGTTATAAGCTTCTCCGGCAAAGACCATGAGCGACTTGTTCTGAGCCTTCCATCCAAACCGAGTGATCGTTCCGTCATTGCCACTCATGTTGAAGGTGCCATTGATGCCAAGCTGTGATTTGACGCGTCGATCTGCGGCCAGGTTCGTGAGCAACGTCGAGTCTGGAGTTGCTTCTACAAGGCCGAGTCCGAAAACTGGCGTAGGAATGCGGAAAATAACATTGCCCGCCGCAAGTTGCTGGGCGAAAGTCGGTTGAGAAAGGCTGCATCCCTCGGCGTCAGTTCGACCAGCGATGGTGTAAAGTCCGTGGACGCCGCCATCCAGCGTCCCGTTTGAATTTCGGATGAATCGTGCCTCCCGCACCGGACCGTCTGTGGTAATGAACGACGGGACAGTGTTACGGGCGCCGTCCAGATTTGCGAGAGCGACCTGCGGATTCGTAGCTGGACTGGATCCCCCCACCGACGGATGGGCGTGGCACTGCGCGCAACTATTCCCATTGAACGTCGGCCCCAAACCTGTGCCCGGTTCTCCCGAAACACTTCCGCTGACTGAGTCCACCTCCATGAAATCCTGAATCGCTGCATTGAAAAACGACTGCTCGTCGGGACTCAAACCTGGGAAAAATCCCCCCACTCCCGGATCTCCACCGCGCGGCCCAGGATCGCGCTGAGCCTCAAGGCTTCCTGCGCTCACGACTACGGTTAACGCGAGACCCACAACCGCCAGCAAATGTCTTTGTTTCATACTGCACCTCGATGCATGTGTGAAGCCACACTCCGGCATAAGCCAGGTGTCCGTAGCTAACTTGAGAGAGGCGCGATTTTGTGAGTTACCAGTTCGACCCCGCCAAAAGGTTTGGCGGCGCTGCATCCGGTCGATCGGTCTAGAAGCGGCCACCGGCGCGGCATCCCACATATCCGCCGACCGGTTACTAGAAAACTTAATGCAACGTACGCTGGAATCAAAGCGGCGTCAAGATAGCCGTTAGTACATCCTCGTCTGTGCAAAACACTTTTTCAGAAAATGCTTCGGACCCGTTTTGGGCAGCTAAATAGGCACCTAAAAGTCACGAATCAGGACAGTCACTCAACCGTCCCAATGCATGCCCGGGAGCAAAATTACTGAATAAGAATGCGGGGGGACACTTCATTGCGGTACTAGCGTGGAGAATCGGGATCAGCCGGATAGTTTTTGTCGTTGGCGTCCCAGATTATTTTGCCGCCTAAGATTGTGGTCACGACCTTCGCGTCACGAATCTTCGCGGGCTCAAGTTTAAAGAGGTCGTCGCTTACAAGAACCATATCTGCAAGTTTGCCGCGAGTTATGGAACCTTTGTCGTTCTCCTGAAACTCCGCGTAGGCGGACCCCATCGTGTAGGCCTCAATCGCTTCGGCAAGGGTTAGTTTCTGCTCGGGGAACCATCCTCCGGGATTCTTTCCATCCAAGGTGGCTCGGGTTACTGCTGCATACAGACCGAACAGGGGGTTCAGCGGTGCGACATTCCAGTCTGTACCAAAGGCAAGGCGTACGCCATGATTAAGGAAGGTACGGAAGGCATAGGTGCGGCTGGCGCGGTCATGACCGATACGTTCCTCAGCCCAGCGTCCGTCATCGATGGCATGGTAAGGCTGCATGGAGGCAATGACGTGCAATTGCGCGAAACGATCGAAATCTTTAGCAGCCATGTGTTGAGCATGTTCGATACGAAAACGCCGATCGCGGTCGCCGTGAGTTTTCACAATCTCGGTATACAGGTCGAGGATGATCGAAATACCCTGGTCACCAATGGCGTGAGTGCAAATCTGAAGGCCGGCGGCATCGGCTCTCATCATGCGGTCCTGCATCAACGAGACGGGGTGCATTTCGTCAGACAACAGGCCGCGATTATTTGGCTGATTGTTGAACGGGTCGAAAAAGTACGCTGTACCCGATCCTAGAGAGCCATCCGCATAGGCCTTGAGGGCGCCAATCCGAAGTGACGGACCCCCGAAAGCGTGCCTGATGCCGATTTTCACCTGATCGTCGACCTGAGGAATGAGCGGCGCAGCGTAGATGCGCGCCGTCAGTTCCCCGTGCTGCAGCAATTCGTCATAGACAGCGATATCTTCGTAGTCCGGATTCATGTGTTGCACGCTGGTAACACCCAGCGAAGCTGCATGAGCGAGAGCGCGTTTTATGGCCTTCAGGCGCTGCTCATGGGAAAGAGATGGAAGGACTTTGAAAATGTAATCCATGGCTGCGTCTTTCAGGGCGCCAGTAGGATTGCCTTGAGCATCTCGGACTATGACGCCTCCGGGAGGGTCGGGCGTGTTTACGGTGATTCCAGCGAGCCGCAGAACAACCGAATTAGCAAGTCCCATGTGCCCGTCATAGCGGCTCACGAATACCGGAGTGTCTGGAGTTGCCGGATCGATTATTTCCTTCGTAGGCATTTGGGCCGGGGACCACTTGGTTTCATCCCAATCTCCACCGGTAAGCCAATCGCCTTTTTGTACATTCTTAGCGCCTTCCGCGATGCGACGGGCGAATTCCTGCGCGCTGGTGGCGTCGTTAAGTTGCACGCTGTCAAGCGCGCGTCCACCGTCAACGAAATGCACATGAGAATCGTTAAAGCCTGGCAACAACAGTTTGCCCGCGGCATCGATAACGTGGGTGTTGGGTCCTTGCCAGGCTTTGATCTCATCGTTCGACCCAACCGCCACTATGCGCTCTCCCAAAACGGCAACGGCCTGAGCACTGGGATGATTCTTATCTACTGTCCATATCTTGGCGTTGCGCAGAACGAGATCCGCAGCCGGCTGAGTTTGCGCGCGTAGCCGATGCGGGGAAAATAAAGTAACCAGCGCGAACAGCAAAGAAAATACAAGGAGCAGACGGCGAATTGTTTTCATTTTAGTTTCGGGGAAACGATAACAGGATCAATGTATTTTCGTCGAGCGTACCCCTTACAACTTTTGTGCTAACTGACGGCACTCCCGAGCCATTGTCGTGATGGGCAGTCGAGGCTACGATGTCGAGACATCGAGACAATTTCTTCTGGCCAACTGGCTGCATCAAGTCCGGCTTTCGGGAAAATTATTGCTTGACTTCGTCGAATTCTGAATTACCAACAAGCTTGACCAGATGAATACTACAGGCACAGACATTCAAAGTGCGCTACATCCACCGGTCAGAGTGCTGGTTTGTGATGACCATGAAGTGATGCGAATGGGGATTCGGAATCTTCTGCTGGGGCGTTCGGGATGGAGCGTTTGTGCAGAAGCGAGCAATGGCGAGGAAGCCGTGGAAAAAGCCCTTCGCTTTCAACCCGATGTCATCATTATGGATATCAATATGCCGGTGATGAATGGGCTTGAAGCAGCACAACAGATTTATAAGGCGCAGCCGAAGATCCCCGTCATCTTGTTTTCCCTGCATGTCTCCGACGATCTTGCACCTCTCTTGCAAGGCGACGGCATTCGAGGCGCCGTGGCGAAAGCGGACGCAGCCCGAGATCTGGCGCAGGCGGTGGAAATCGTATTATGTGGTGGGACTTTTTTTTCTGGGCGGAAGCCATTAATAGCTGAGGCTAAATCCGGGAGTTAGAGGAGCGGCAGGCGCTGGCCGGTTATGGGGAGGTAACCAGCGCCTGCCAATCGCTCCTTCGCGTTGGGATAAGTTACTAATACGTCCGTGGTGGTAAGGATCGCCATCCGGAAGATACTGTAGGGAGCCATAAAACTTCGCCCACCGAACCTTAGGAGTACCTTCCTCTTCATCCATCACGTGGAATAGTCAGCATTGACTCGCACGTATTCCGAAGTTAGGTCAGTCGTAAGAAAATCGGCGGCGATTCGACCTCGACC
>Ga0070711_100000298_pt1 | contig 25729 bp, 30 predicted proteins | sample LARL53metaG_FD_65452 | JGI IMG/M metagenome (GOLD analysis project Ga0070711, IMG submission 65452) | Corn, switchgrass and miscanthus rhizosphere microbial communities from Kellogg Biological Station, Michigan, USA - LAR L5-3 metaG | ecosystem: Host-associated > Plants > Roots > Rhizosphere ... | reverse complement strand
GTCAGGTTTGACAACTTCATCAAGAGCCTCAAGCCGAGCCCTCAGACTCTAGACAGCTTGAAGCGTACGTTTGAGGGTCTCTTTGCAATCCTTGATATTGGTAAGCAGATTCTAAGCGGTATATTTATCGTCTTCGGCAAGGTCTTCGGTGCAGTCAGCAAGGGTGGCGGTGGCTTCCTGAGTCTTACTGCAACTATCGGCGATTTCCTGAAGAAGGTTGATGAAACTCTCAAGAAGGGTGACAGGCTTCACAACTTCTTTGAGACCTTAGGAAATATTCTTGCCGCACCGCTGTCAATCATTGGAAAACTGGGGCATGCTATCAGCACTGTCTTCAGTGGGTTCGGTCAGAATGCTGGAGGAGGACTTACTGCTGCGCTGGGAGGAATGGGCGCTGCTATTACTCCACTGCAGAAGATCATGGAAGGGTTCAAGAAGGTCTGGGATAGCTTCGTAGCTGGATTCGGGAATGCTGACCAGGTTCTTCAACCCGCGATTCAAGGTATTGCCAATCTGTTTGGAAGTCTCGGGACTCTGATTTCCACTGCGATTCAGAATATCAACTTCAACGGTATTATGAATCTCATAAGGACCGGGCTTCTTGGCGGTATATATTTGGTCTTCAAGAAGTTCTTCAGTGGTGGGATCTCAGATCTCGTCGGTGGAGGAATTCTAAAGAGTATCACTTCCTCTTTCGAGGGCCTGACTGGCGTACTAACCTCTATGCAGACCAGTATCAAGGCTGGTGCGATAGAGAAGATCGCCATAGCAGTTGCTCTTCTCGCTGCTTCGATTATCGGTTTGTCCATGGTCGATGCAAAGAAGATGAACACGGCTATGGCAGCCTTGGCCATTGGATTCACTGAGCTTCTTGGTGCGTTCAAGGTCATCGATCAGATCAGCTCGGGTACGGGCTTCATCAAGCTCCCGTTTATCTCCGCCGGACTTATTGGGCTGGCTGCAGCTGTCGATATTCTCGTACTCGCTGTCAAGGGACTCTCAGGGCTTAGCTGGGTTGAGCTTGCCAAGGGTCTTGGCGGAGTAGGTGTACTTCTAGTCGGCATCTCCAAGGCAGCTGGGCCTCTATCTGAGAGCTCAGCAGGAATGATCACCGCTGGCGTCGGTATTACAGCTATTGCAGTTGCGATGAAGATCTTGGCGAGTGCCGTCAAGGATTTCGGTGGTCTCAGTTGGTCCGAGCTTGGTAAGGGTATCGGTTCGGTTGCAGTTTCACTTGCCGCAATTGGCGCAGCTTCAAAGATATTCCCGTCAGGGATGATTCAAATTGGCGTCGGTCTGATTGCAGTCGGTGCTGGACTCAAACTAATCGCCAGTGCCGTTGGGACCTTCGGCAAGATGGATCTGAAGACACTGGGTAAAGGTATCGGTGCTATTGCAGTAGCGCTGCTTGCGATTGCATTGGCTGTTCAAGCTATGCCCGCGACTATGGCAGTTCAGGCAGCTGGACTTCTTCTGGTTTCATTTGCTCTACAGGGCATTGCCAAAGCAGTTGGATCATTCGGCGGCATGTCTATAGGAGAGCTTGCGAAGGGTCTGATAGCTCTCGCCGCATCTCTGGCTATCTTGGCTGCTGCTTTGATCGTTATGCAAGGAAGTCTGGGCGGAGCTGCCGCATTGATAGTAGCTGCGGGTGCTATTGCCATATTAGCTCCGGCGATCCAGTCACTGGGCAAGATGTCCTGGGGTGAGATCATCAAGAGTATGGTCGCTCTGGCAGCGGCATTCGTCGTTCTTGGAGCTGCTGGGATACTACTCGAGCCGGTCGCGCCTGCTCTATTGGCTCTAGGCGCAGCTATGACGCTTATCGGTGCTGGTTTTGCATTGGTTGGCGCAGGTATATTCCTGATCGGAGCCGGTCTGAGTGCCATTGCGATAGCTGGCCCAACCGCTATTGCGATATTACTCAAGGGTTTCACCGACTTCATGAATCAGATCCCTGTCTTTGTCAAGGGTGTAGTCACTGCACTTCTGGGAATTGTAACCAGTATTGCCGCAGCTGCTCCGCAATTTGTAGAAGCTCTTGGGAAGATACTCGTAGCGCTTGCCAATGCTGTTATTCAAGCGGCACCTCAGCTTGCTAAGGCATTCGATGCTCTTATTCAAGCGGCGTTGAAGGTAATCAAGGATAACTATCCATCCATAGTTCAAGCTGGGCTCTCTATGTTGTTAGCGCTCATAACGGGTGTCAAGAACAACATAGGCCAAGTTGTATCCATGGTTGCTCAGGTTGTCATCACCTTGTTGAACTCGATAGCATCGCATTTGCCGCAGATCATAGCGGCCGGTGTCGGTGTGTTGACCAGTTTCGTACAGGGTATTGCCAACAGCTTGGGCAAGGTTATCAACACTGCAGCTAATGTTATATCCACGTTACTTAACGCAATAGCCAACGGCATCGGGAAGGTCATCAACTCCGGTGCCAATATTCTCGTTAAGTTCCTGAGTGGTATCTCCGATAACATCGGTAAGGTACTCAATCAGGGTGGGAACATCATAGCTCACCTGATAACTGGTATTGGCGATCAGTATTCGAAGATTGTCTCCGCGGGTGCGACCTCTATCGGTAAGTTCATAAATGCTATATCTGCCGGAGCTGTTGATCTGGTCGACAAGGGTGCCCAAGCCATTCTCAACTTCATCAATGGTTGCTCAGCAGCGGCTAGGAAGTACGAGCCTCAGATAGAGAAGGCTGGATGGAATCTTGGCTGGTCAATGATTCAAGGTATGATCAGTGGTATGGCTAGTCTGGCTGGTTCTGTCGTATCCAAGGCGATCAGCATTGTGTCATCCATTCCCAAGGCAGCGAAGAAACTGTTGCACATCGGATCTCCTTCCAAGGTCTTCTACGAGATTGGTACACAGATCATCGATGGTCTGACCCTGGGTCTTGACGACAATGCGGATGCACCAGCTGCCTCTGTGGAGAATGTGGTCAACTCGATAATCGATTCAGTTAATACGATTCCTTCTCTCAGTGATCTGATGGAGGTTAGCCCGACAATAACGCCTGTAGTGGATTTGACGCAGGTTCAAGCTGCTGCCGATCAGATGAATTCTATATTTGAAACTAGCCCTGTCGCAACGACTTCATACGGACAGGCTGCTTCTATATCCTCAACACAAGCGGCTCAAGGCGCTGTGAGTGACACTACGGGTACAGAAGCATCGGTGATCAAGTTCGAGCAGAACAACTACTCACCCGAATCGTTGTCGCCTGTGGAAATCTACAGGCAGACGAAGAATCAGTTGTCCCAAATGCGAACAGCGCTCGCTAATGCGTGATAGCTCGGGGCTCCTTCGGGAGCCCTAGTTATATTTGAGAATGGAGGTCTGAACAAGTGTGTTGACACAACTTGAAGCGTATAGCTCTTGGGAATCAGCCCCGACGCTATCTTTAAGTGATGATGGTAGAGAAGAAACGGACCTGATCCAGATCAGAAATATAGACGGATTGGATCCAGTTGCAGCTGCTGTCAACACATCGCCATTCGGATCTGTTGACGGAGTAGCTTATACAGGGAGCAGTGTGGCAAGCAGGAACATTGTCATTACTCTCCACCCGAATCCAGATTGGCATGACTGGACATTTGAGAGTCTTCGACGACTCATCTATTCATATTTCATGCCAAAGCTGTTGACAAGATTGGTATTTCGAAGCGACGATATGCCCCCGGTGGAAATTTACGGGTATGTTGAAACTGTCTCGGTTAATCCATTCAGCAAAGACTTAGAGATCCTGGTTTCTATCATCTGTCCAGATCCATATTTCACAGCTGTCACAGCTACCTTGGTCACAGGTGACACCAGTGATGGCTCTGCTCCGATGGACATCGACTACGAGGGATCTATCGAAGCTGGGATCAATGTCGAAGTACTTAGAGAGGCCGATCCGGCTCCCACTTTCATAGCTATTCAAATCGGTGAAGCAGTAATTTCATATTTCCGAGTGGCTGCTTCAGTCGATGCGTCAAAGTACTTCCTGATGAATTCTGTACCTGGCGCAAAATACGTTCGGAACGTGGCGTGGAATACAGGTGTCATTACCAATCTCCTGTCAAAACTTCAAATCGGTTCTCAGTGGCCCACTTTGAAGCCTGGTGTGAACGATTTCTCAGTCATAACAGATTCTCCAGGTAAGCAGCAATGGCAGCTCAGATATTTTGAGCGCTTTGGGGGTCTCTGAGTGGAACTATTCACCCTGAATCGACAATTCATTAGACAAGATGTGATAGACAAGTTCGTATCGGCTATCTGGACCGAGCGATATTATGGCGATAGCCAAGTCGAGCTGATTGTCCCGGCAACTACCGACATGATCCAAAGTTTGACAGTGGGCACTTTCCTGGGTCTAGTTGGTAGTGGTGAGATCATGTTGATCGACACCGTAGACATCGAATCAGGTACTCTGAAGGCAACCGGGTCTTCTCTGATGGTGTTCCTCAATAACCGGTTCATTCGTATAACACCTGCGCATGAGGACAGGTATTGGTACATGTCGGGATTAACTCCTGGTATGACAATGTGGTACATCGTCTATTACATGTGCATTGGTGGAGGATATTTGGATGGAAGCGTCCCCACTGGGATCCCTAATCCTTCTTCGTTAATCATTCCTGGTCTGTATGGTAAATCGATTGATAATGCTGGTTCACCTATCAGCTACGCTGCCCCCTATGGGCCCGTATACGACGCTCTGAGGGAAATTGGCACGACATACCAGGTCGGGATGCAGATCACTCTGGATTCGGTCACAGATACGTCATATGCGCTCGGATTCCGTTGCTATCGTGGTCTTGATCATACGAGTGGGCAAAGTGTCAATACGGTCATTCGATTCTCTCCTCAGATGGACTCATTGGCAAACATCAAGGAGCTGCAGTCCAATAAGAGCCAGAAGACTCTTGTATATTCGTTCGCGCCAGGCAACCCGGATGGCTTAGCCACTATCGCTGGTGTGAGCAGTCTGGCTGGAGCTCAATACACGGGATTCGACCTACGTGCGATGTTGACCTTTGAGGAGGACATCACGACGGATCAGGTTGGTGGAGATCCAAACAATCTTGTCAGTATCCTGAATAGCCGTGCAAATCTAGCCCTGACCGACAACCGATTCCAGAGAGCGATCGACGGAGAGATCGTTCCTCTGCACCAATTCCAATATGGAGTTGACTACAACCTAGGTGATGTAATCGAAGTGCAAGGTAACAGCGAGATAGTCCAAACCTCTATGGTTACCGAGTATATTCGCGCACAAGATAATGCAGGAGAGAAAGCTTATCCAACTGTAGCGATGTTGGGTTAGGGAGGTGACATTTGGCTGGGCCTGAATCAGAACCCCATCTTCTATCGAATAATCTATATGATGTAATCAAATTTGTAGTAGGGATAGTCATACCTGCAGTTGGCACGTTATATTTCGCTCTCGCGCAGATCTGGGGTCTACCAGCAGCACAGCAAGTTCTGGGGACGCTCATAGCTACCCAAGCCTTTCTTGGAGCTCTTCTAGGCATAAGTAGCAAGTCATACGAGGACAGTGGTGCCAAATATGTCGGAGCGATAAACGTTCAAGAGACACCAGAGAAGCTTCTATATTCTCTGACGCTCAAGGACGACCCACAGGGCCTCAAAGACAAAAAAGAGGCCACATTCCAGATCAATAACAAACCTCCTATAGAAGACCCTGTCGCGTAGAATGCTCCTCCTTATATGAGACCCTACCGAAGGAGCGTTATGTTTACCAGGAAGACGAGACACAAGTCGCAGCTCGAAACTGAGACTGAACGTGTGCTCAGCCACCTGGCTAGTCAGCAGATTGATTCGGATGAATATCCGAAAGCGCTGGAGTACGCTATCAAGTTACAGAAGATGAAGGAAGAAGAGAAACCTTCTACTCTGCATCCAGATACCATACTCCTGGCCGCTACGAATATTGTCGGAATAATGCTGATTATCAGGCATGAGCACGTGAACGTCATCACGTCCAGAGCTATGCAGCTGGTGTCAAAGCCAAGGTAACAAAGCTTTAGAAGGAAGTCTAAGTATGGAGGGCCGCGTCTGCGGCCTTTCATATTTTTTTTTCGATCCCAAAAAATCCCCGGGGGGAGATTTCTGAAAATAGGTCGCGTAAAATACTTACCCCTATATGAGACCCTACTAACTAAGGAGTTTAAATTATGAGCAACGAGACCAACAACACCGTCGTCGAGGAGCCCATCAAGAAGACCTCAAAGTTGAAGAAGCTCGGACGCAACCTGGCAGTTGCTGGAATCTACGCGATTCCAGTCGCCGCCACGGGTGCCTCCTGCTACTACAGCTGGAAGCTCATCTCGATGAACCTCGAGACTGCGAAGTTGCAGCTCGAAGCCGCTAAGAACGCCGCACAGCAGTAGTCTTAAAAAGTAAGAGCCCAGAAATGGACTCTTATTTTCTTCGCGTCAGAAACATGCATCTATATGAAAGAGATGCATAATTAATTGCATTGTGAGACACGAAAGCGTCCTCCCCGCCCGCAAGGGTCGAAGGGAGATGAAAATTGGTGAAACTCCGACCCACAGGTGCTACCCGCTACAGTTTTGGTAGTTAACGAATAACGTTCGATGCGTTATTACCCTCTTTTTTTTGTTTTTTTCCTATGCTCTTGAAAGGAGCCATTATGTTGAAGGGCCGATCATTCCTTGTGAAGATGGTCAAAGATGATGAAGCAGGACATCAGGAAGAAGTGGATATGACGGATGAGATCAAGAGCCACTTCGAGAAGTACAAGGCAGTTTACATTACTGGTGGCGCTGGAATTTTGTTCGCGTCATTTACATACCTCTATATGAGAGGCGTTGCCTCACAATCTATCAGGGATGCCACTGGCGTGCCTGCCCAGGGTGCCATTGGCGTGCTGGGAGAGAGGAATGTGAGTCAGAATATTGTATCTGGAAAGAGCAATGTTCTGAACAGCGTCTCTTATTTTTCTTCTGATAGGCAAGGCCCACCAAGTTGGGTCGTTCGTTGTATAGAGACCGGAGATGTGTTTGCCTCTCAGAAGTCTGCTGCAAATCAAATGGGATTGTCAGCATCTCATTTGTCCGAACATTTGAATGGCGTTCGGGATCATGTTTCAGGTAATCACTTCGAGCGAATCTGCATGGCAGCTTGATCGCGCAGAAAACATCGCCCTATATGAGATAGATCTTCAGATACCCTATTGCAGGGAATCACATCCGACCCCCTATTGCAGGGGATCTGATGGAAGATCTTTCTCTTTTTTTCCTAAACCGAAAGGTTAATTAATGAAGCACGAATACGAAAGGTATATTTACACTATGCATGATTATCGTCGTCGTTATGGTTTCTGGAAGTTCGTTGGGGATGTGGCAATGGTCTTCCTAACCGGAGGGCTTTGGCTCATCTGGATCTTTGTGAGGGAGATGCGCAGGCGATAATGCATGACAGCATTTTATTTTATGTATTGGTTGCAGTGGGCTCGGGCGTGGGAGGGCTCATCGGCCAAAGACTTTCCGAACGTCTTCATCGGGATAGGACTAAAGCGTTCCTCCGTTTTGTTCGTGTTACGTTTCCAAACGCTGAAGTAGTCGAAGCTATATCTGTAGCAAATACTGATAAACAAGCTCTAGAAAATATTGAAAGGCGGCTACGCAATGCTTCTCGAACTCTTTAAAGAGAAGGTGCTGGGAGCCAACCCGACAACAGTTCTGACGGGTATGGGTATTACTGGTGTTGTCACGACTGCATATTTTGCCGGTCGTGCATCGTACAAGGCAGCACAGATCATTGATCGTGAAGAGACCAAGATCCGTATGCAGGCTGCGCGTGACAATGTGAAACTCATCGATGATGAGTCTCTTCCCATGATGACCAACATGGACAAGTTCAGACTAGTCTGGCCGCTGTATGTCGCACCTGTCAGTGTCGGTGCCACAACGATTACTGCGATTGTCATGGCTAATCACACGGCTTCGAAGAAGATCGCAGCTCTGGCGGTTGCCTCGAGTATATCTGAGCGTACTCTGTCCGAATACAGGGCGAAGGTACTCGAGAAGATCGGCGAGAACAAGGAAATGGCGATCAGGGACGAGATCGCTCAGGAGAAAGTTGCGAATACTCCAGTGAGCAAAGAAGTCCTCGTCATCGGAGCTGGGGACGTTCTGTGCTTCGACATGTATACGGGCAGGTATTTCCAGAGCACAGTGGAGAAGATCAGACAAGCTGAGAACAAGATCAACTACGAGATCTTGAACCATATGTACGCAAGCCTGAGCAGGTTCTACGATCTGATCGATATTCTGCCAACTCAGTACTCCGATGAAGTTGGCTGGAATGGATTGACAGATCGGTTCGAAGTGCGATTCTCAACTGTCATGTCTCCAGACAATCGTCCGTGTATTGCGATTGAGTTTGCACGTCCACCTATGCCTGAATACACGAAGCTGTACTAGAAAGGATATTTGTGCTCAAGAAGACGATTACGTATACAGACTTCAATGGGGAGGAGACTAGCGAAGATTTCCTCTTTCATCTGTCCAAGGCGGAATTGGTCGAGTTGGAGATGAGTCATGAGGGCGGCTTCGTTGCATCGATGCAGAAAGTTGTCGAAGCTGAAGACAACAAGACCATCATTGAGGAATTCAAGAAGATCATCTTGCAGTCTTACGGCAAGAAGTCTCTGGATGGTAAGCGATTCATCAAGAATCAGACTCTGCGAGATGAGTTCGAGTCGTCTGAGGCATATTCCACTCTGTTCATGGAACTGGTGACGGATACGGATGCTGCCATTGAGTTCATGAACGGCATCATTCCGGGCGATTTGGTTCCACAGGAAGCTGTAATAACTCAAATCAAGCCCGTACCCAAGACCATGACCATGAGAGAAGTTCGTGAGTTGTCAGATGATGAGTACAAACAGCTCAGCGAGAAGATTGTCTCAGGTGAGATCGTAATTACAAACGACTAATTCGCGTGGAAAACATGCCTATATATGAGATACAAACTAAACTTTATATAGGAGATTTTATGTTTCCCATGACTAAGCTCGAAATTGCACAGTATGCCGCCAGCATGATTGTAGCATTGAAGACAGCTCAGGTTTGTGAGACTCAAGTTGCACAGCACACGAATCTCGACCCCGATGGTATTCCCGTCAAGGTTGGAGCCACTGTTGCTGGTCAGCTTGTAGCTTACAAGACTAAGCCGTACACCGATGTTGCAGTTGCGAAGGCAGCCGACTGGCTTTCAGAGAAGTTCAGCAAGAAGCCCGAAAAACTAGAATACAAGTCAGACCGTTAGTATCAAACTAGGAGCCCAGAAATGGACTCTTAGTTTTTTCTTTTTCTAGAGTAAGGAAAATATGGAGATCCCGGATTATCCGCCCAACAAGAAAGATCAGCCGCAACCTGAAGTAAAGAACATCAAGAGAATTACTTCAGAAGAGCCAGTTCGAAGGAAGAAGTCTCTTGGGAAGCAGTTCAAAGAGACGTTTGTCGGCGGAGATGCCAAGACAGCAGCCAGATACGCCGTATTCGAGGTCTTGCTGCCAGCTGCAAGAGACATGTTCATTGATGTGACGACTCAAGGTCTCGAGAAGCTTGTGTTTGGTGATATTCGCCGTAGAGGAGGATCACAGCCACCTCAAGCTGGACCCACTGGTTACGTCAGTTACAACCGGTATGCGATGGGGAGTAGGCAGTCGGCTCCTCAGAGAGTGATCAGTCGACGAGCTCGTTCTCAGCATGATTTCGATGAGATCGTGTTGACGTCACGAGTAGAAGCAGAAGAGGTCATCGACAAGATGTTCGAAGTGGTGAGCCGTTATGGAACAGCCACAGTCGCAGATCTATATGAGCTGGTTGGTCTCCCAAGTTCCCACACAGATAATAAGTGGGGCTGGACTGATATCAGAGGTGCGGGAGTCTCTCGGATACGCGAAGGTTTCTTGCTTGATCTCCCAGAACCACAATTTATCGACTGAACTATGAACATTGGGCAAACTCGTGATGCAGTAAAAGCGATGTACCCCAATGCAAATTGGGCGTCTCAGGTAGACAAGATGGATGACGACCAGGTCATAGCTATATATTTGAAGAACTTGGAGAATCCTCCAGAGTTGCCTGAAAAAGACAAACCGCCTGAACAAGGTAAATTATTTTAAGGAGATTAATATGCAGTTGATCCCAATGGCGGTCAGCAAGGCGCTGGGCCGTCGAGCATTGGTTTTGGAGAAGAACTCACCGCAACTTCTGTTCGGTGCAGGTCTTGTAGGAATGGTGGGGAGCACGGTTCTCGCTTGTCGGGCCACTCTGAAGCTCGAGGAAGTTCTTGATGAAGGGAAAGTGAACCTTCATAAGGCCAAGACTCTCGAGCACAGGGAGTACACCGAGCAGGACAAGCAGAGGGATATTTCGATTATCTACGTCCAGACGTCGATGAAGGTTGTCAGGCTGTACGCTCCCGCGATCGCTGTGGGTAGCGCTTCAGTTGCAGCTCTGGTTCAGGCTCACAGCATCTTGAACAGAAGGAACGCCGCACTTACCGCCGCATACCTAGCATTGGAGAAGGGGTTTGCTGAATACCGACAGCGTGTTGTTGAGAAATATGGTGAGGAGGAGGACCGGAACTTCAGGTACGGTACACGAGAAGTCGAGGTCATCACGGACGGCAAAAAGAAGACGGCTGTTCGAGTTGGTGAGGGTGAGCCTTCGATCTATGCGAGATTCTTCGATCCGCTCTCGACGGAATGGTCGAAAGAGCCGGAGTACAATCTCATATTCTTGAAGTGTCAGCAGAACTATGTGAATGATCTGCTGAGGGCTCGAGGTCATGTCTTCCTGAACGAAGTGTATGACAAGCTCGGGATCCCAAGGTCCAAGGCTGGATCTGTCGTCGGATGGATCTTGATCGGCGATGTAAGGGACAATTACATCGATTTCGGGATTTGGGACAGTGACGGTACTGTCCGGGATTTCGTAAACGGCCGTGAGGCCTCTATTCTCCTCGATTTCAACGTCGATGGAGTCATCTATGACAAGATCGATACACCGACGGAGGCAGTCTCATGGCAAATGAGGAACTAGTCGAGAAAGTGGCAGACGAGATCGAGGAAGTTGCGTATCGAGTCGAGGAAGTCGCTGAAGCTACTCGTCGTCTGACAGGACGAGAAGTTGGGTTCTTTATTGCCGGAGCCGGTATCGGAGTAGCTATCGGCTTCACTGTCGGTTTCCGAATTGCAGAGAAGAGGCTGCAGACGAAGTACTCGAAGCTCGCTGAGGATGAGATCTCAGAGATGCGAGAGCATTATCAGAAAAAAGCTGTGGCTGCGCAAGAGAAGCCACCTATCGAAGTAGTTATAGAGGAGCGTCATGAACGTTACACGCCGGAAGAACAAGCAGCGATCGATGAAGTTAATGCCCGGTTTCCTGCGGAAGAAGCAGCAGCCGAAGAAGCCGTGGTGGAAGCTTCGGAGAAAGTAAACGTCTTCAATACTAGTGAGTGGGACTACGCCGTTGAGGTGAAGAGCAGAAGGCCCGACGTTCCCTACATCATTCACTATGACGAGTTCAAGACGAATGAGTCAGGGCATGAGCAACTCGCCTATATTTACTATGAACAAGATGACGTTCTGATAGATACGACGAGCCAGACTCAGATCGAGGACATGGATGAGGTAATCGGTCTGGGAAATCTGGGACGATGGGGACATGGCTCGCCCAATGACGAGAACGTTGTTCATATTCGTAACGAGCATCTGCAGCTCGAGTTCGAAGTATGTCGTGATCCCGGAAGTTACGAGGCGACGATAAGCAGACATATTCGTCACTCATCCTCAGTTGAACGGCGACGTAGGCCTGTTCGTGGATTTGACGATGACTAAGGAGTTTGCTGAGCGATATTTCAATTGGCTTTGCAAGCAAGTCATCGTTGAAGGAAAAGAGCACAAGGATTACGACGGGCTGTTCAGACATCTCCATGCGAAAGACTTTGTGTGGATTGTTCCAAACGATCACAATCGTATTGGGGATGTCTACGAGATGAGAAGGGAGTTCTGGGGAGAGGGCAACAAGGTTCCCAAGCATGAGGTTTCAATGCTCGAGATCATCTTGGGGCTCTCTCGCAGACTCGAATTCATAGCTGGTGGTGAAAAGGAAGTCTGGGCTGGCCAGCTTTTGAAGAACAGCGGACTGGACAAGATGTACGATCCAGTTGGTTCTGTGAAAACCAGAAAGATAGAAGAAATTCTGGACACACTTATCTGGCGGACATATGACCGAGATGGTACAGGGGGCTTCTTTCCACTCAGAACAGCAAAGGAGGATCAAACCAAAGTCGAGCTTTGGTACCAAATGAATGCATATGTGATCGAACACACTATTGACTGAAGGAGTTGAGTGGATTTCTACCAGATCCTAACCAGAGAAACGAAAGACAAGACCTTGGAGTTGTATCCTGACTTCATTGTCGGTCGTTCTCAGGATCTGATGGTTCAGGGTAGAACCTTCTATGCCATCTGGGATGAAGAGCTCGGTCTTTGGTCTCGAGATGAGTATGATGTTCAGCGGCTAGTTGACGAAGATCTCCAACGTGAAGCGAATAGGCTGTATTCTGAAACCGGGACCAGGTATCAAGTTAAATCTCTACGCTCATACAACAGTCATATTTGGGCGCAGTTCAGGAAGTACCTGTCCAACATCAGTGACAACAACCATCCGTTGGATTCCAAGATTGCCTTCGCTAATTACGAAGTGAAGAAGTCAGACTACGTAAGTCGTAAGCTTGACTATGCTTTGGAAGAAGGTGATATTTCCGCTTGGGATGAATTAGTCGGTACATTATATTCTATTGAAGAGAGAGCAAAAATTGAGTGGGCAATCGGATCCATTGTCGCAGGAGATTCAAAGAAGATCCAAAAGTTCTTCGTCTTTTATGGGCCAGCCGGTTCGGGAAAGTCCACCATTCTCAATATTCTTGAGAGATTGTTTAGTGGATATACTACCACGTTTGATGGTAAGGCTCTTGGTAGCAGTAACGGCACGTTTGCTACGGAGGCTTTCAAAAGCAATCCGTTAGTAGCCATCCAGCATGATGGTGATCTTTCAAGGTTAGAAGATAACACTCGGCTGAATTCAATCATCTCGCATGAGCAGATGACGATGAATGAGAAGTACAAGCCGAGTTACACGTCTAGAGCAGATGCTATGTTGTTCATCGGTTCAAATCAGCCGGTGAAAATTTCTGATGCTAAGTCTGGGATTATTCGCCGGTTGATAGACGTTCACCCTACTGGGGTGAGAATTCCTGTCAGACATTACAACACACTAGTAAGCCAGATCGACTTCGAGCTTGGCGCAATAGCTGCTCATTGCCAGAAGGTATATTTGGAAATGGGCAAGAACTACTACAACAATTATCGCCCACTGGAGATGATGCTTCAGACAGACGTCTTCTACAACTTCATTGAGGCACATTACGATCTGTTCAAATCTCAAAATGCTATAACCCTGACTCAGGCGTATACCTTGTACAAGCAGTTCTGTGAAGACAGTGGAATAGAACGGCCGCTACCGCAGTACAAGATGCGAGAGGAGCTCCGAAACTACTTCGATGAATTCAAGGATCGGGGTGAGATAAACGGTGAACGAGTTCGCAGTCTATATTCCGGTTTCAACGCAGAACAGTTCAAGGCACCTAAGACAGCAGGTGATCAAGTTGCCTTCTCGTTGGTCATGGAAGAGACCGAGTCACTATTTGATGAGGAATTTGCCAATCAACCTGCGCAGATGGCGACTGAAGATGGATTGCCGACTAAGAAATGGTCAACAGTCAAGACCAAGCTTTTAGACATTGATTCGCAGCGATTACATTTTGTAAAGGTACCTGAAAACCACATCGTCATTGACTTCGATCTGAGGGACCAAGATGGACGTAAGGCTCTGGAGAGAAATCTGGAGGCAGCCAGTACCTGGCCTGCCACTTATGCCGAACTTAGTCAGTCAGGGAAGGGCGTTCATTTACATTATGATTATGCCGGTGACTCCTCTGTTCTATCGACTACGTATTCAGATGGCATTGAGATTAAGATATTTGCTGGGGATTCGGCGTTGCGTAGAAGGTTATCCCGATGCAACGCAGTGCCCATCGCGTCGATAAGTAGTGGATTGCCGCTCAAACAGAAGAAGGAGAAGATGCTTAAGGCCAAGACTATTACAAGTGAAAAGGGCCTGAGAGAGCTTATAGAGCGGAATCTCCAGAAGAAGATTCATCCAGGCACGAAGCCATCCGTCGACTTCATCGCCAAGATTCTAGACGACGCTTATGAATCAGGGATGAAATACGATGTTATTGATCTACGGCCTAGGGTTTTGGCTTTTGCTAACAACTCGACCCATCAGGCCGGTATTGCACTCAAGGTAGTACAGACCATGAAGTTCCAGTCAGATCCAGAGATAGGGTCTGACGCCGTCGTCGAAGTGGACGATGACCGCATGGCCATATTTGACGTAGAGGTCTACAAGAATCTCTTCGTCATCTGTTGGAAGTTTCGTGGGGGTAATGAGGTTGTAAGGATGATCAATCCCAAGCCTCACGAAGTTGAGATGCTGTTCAAGCTGAAACTGGTCGGATTCTACAATCGTAGATACGACAATCATATTCTCTATGCGGCATCTATGGGCTATACGAACGAGCAACTGTTCAATCTCAGCCAGAAGATGATAGTTGACAATAACCGTAACGCCCCGTTCGGAGCAGCGTACAACATCTCGTATGCCGATATTTGGGATTTCAGCACGATCAAGCAAGGATTAAAGAAATTCGAGATCGATCTGGGGGTCCACCATATGGAATTAGACATTCCCTGGGATGACCCTGTAGATGAAAAAGACTGGCCAAGGGTCGTCGAATACTGCGTCAACGATGTCATTGCTACTGAGGCAGTACTCGAGGATCGCTGGGACGACTTTGTCGCACGTCAGATCTTGGCCGAACTGAGTGGATTGACGGTTAATGATACAACACAAAGACACACAGCTAAGATCATATTTGGGGACGACAAAAACCCACAACGTTATTTTGTCTATACGGATCTGTCCGAGGAATTCCCTGGGTACAAGTTCGAAGCAGGGAAGAGCAGCTACAAGGGAGAGGATCCAGGAGAAGGTGGTTACATCTACGCAGTGCCAGGAATCTACGAGAACGTAGCCGTCCTGGATGTGGCCTCCATGCATCCCGTCAGCATCATCAAACTTAATCTCTTCGGGAAGTACACGGAGAAATACGCTGAGCTCACGAAAGCCCGGATAGCGATCAAGCGCCAGGAATACGAGAGAGCTCGCACACTATTTGACGGAAGACTTGCACCTTTCCTTGAGGGTGCCGAAGATCATAAGGTAGATAATCATGGCAGCCAGTTGGCGTTCGCCCTTCGAATCGCGTTGAACATCGTCTATGGCCTGACGTCGGCCAAGTTTGACAATCCGTTCCGTGATATTCGAAACGTGGATAACATCGTCGCCAAACGTGGCGCCCTATTCATGATCGATCTGAAGAACGACTTGACAAAGAACAACTACAACGTGGTTCACATCAAGACCGATTCAGTGAAGATCCCTAATGCTTCTCAAGATGCAGTTGAATTTGTGACGACTATTGGCTCAATGTACGGGTATGAATTTGAGCATGAAGAGACTTACGACAAGTTCTGTCTGGTCAATGACGCGGTTTACATAGCGAGAAAGGGAAACGAGTGGACCGCCGTAGGGTCACAATTCCAACATCCATACGTATTCAAGACATTGTTCTCAGGTGAAGAACCGACTTTTGATGATCTATGCGAAGGTCGTTCTGTTGTTCAGGGAACTATGTATCTCGATAAGGAGGATCACGAAAAAGATGAAACCCTTGTTTATCGCAATATGCGCCATCTTGGGCGTACTGGTCGCTTTGTACCTGTTGTTGAAGGGGGCGGAACGCTCTACCGGGTCAAGGACGACAAGTACTACGCGGTAACAGGAACCAAGGGGTACAAGTGGGTTGAGGCAGAGATTGCCCAAGCCATGCCGGATCTAAAAATTGACATGTCATATTTCGACAAGCTAAAGGCTGATGCTATCAAGGCTATTGAAGCATTTGGCCCCTTTGAGGAGTTTGTAAAATGATTAGAGCACCTAGTAGGTTAGTTCATCTAGAACCAGAAGCCGAATTAATCCCGAAGAGACCTCTAGGTTTCATGCCATTTCGGTATAAGCATGATTTCTGGAGCCAGAAACTTATCATCGAAGTTTGGCGTGGGACAAGTTACGCACGAATCTCTGGCTCGATGAAAGGTTCGAACGAAATTATCGATTGTGCTATTCAAGCATGGAAAAGTTTTAAGAAATGAATAATGATCTAAACGATCTTAGACGCGATATTGAAGATACTCTGGACATGATCGAATGCGCCATAGATCAAGTGAAAGCCGAAGCTGACAAAATGGGGATCGGGGTACATCTTCTTCGAACCAGTGACGGCAGATGGGTTATGCATGAGCTCATTATGGCCAAGGCCCAAGCGTACAATGCTTATGCAACAGTTACGTCTTTGTTAAATCGAAAGGATGACTGATGCCTCAAGATAACACAGTACTGATGGAAGGTGTCAGAATCATCTTCAGGAACTTTGCGGGAAAGGAAGGGCAGTACAACCGTGAGGGTGATCGCAATTTTGCAGTACTCCTCGACGAACGGGTGGCGACTGATCTTGCCACAGACGGATGGAACGTCAAATGGCTCAAGCCCAGAGAAGATGCCGAAGGAGAGGATCCACAAGCCTACCTTCAAGTCTCAGTTAATTTTAAAGGAAGGCCGCCGCGCATCGTGCTCGTTACTTCACGGGGACGAACTAATCTAGATGAGAGCTCCATCGAGATGCTCGATTGGGCTGACATCATCAATGTTGATCTCATTGTCCGCCCTTACGAATGGGTCGTGAACAACAAGAGCGGGATCAAAGCATATTTGCAGAGCATCTATGTCACCATCGAGGAAGATGCTCTGGAGAAGAAGTATGCCGAAATGGACGAGCAACGCTAATGGCCGTACTAGCTGCCGTCGTTGCTGTAATAGTTCTACTCAGTGTCGCCTTTGGATACTACCTAGGAGCGACGCGTAATCGAAACGGATAAATATGGAGAGAACTTCTGTAACAGAGAAATACGTTCGTAAGCCTCTGTATGTAGACGCAGTCCAAGTTACTGAGAAGAACTTTATCGATATCGCCAGATGGTGCTTTGGTGAAATCGGTAACATCGATGAGTCTCCTGTAGACCATACAACCGAAGTTATGCCTAGCAAGCAGTTCATCCATGTAAGGGTTCACAACCCTAAGAACTCCCGTCAGACCAAGGCGTTTGTCGGAGACTGGATTCTGTACACGGAGCGTGGCTACAAGGTGTACACCACCAAGGCGTTCCAGGCTAACTTCGATAAAGTGGAGGTTCGTCGAGCAAGTTAGGAGGTGAAATTTGGCGCAGCAGCCTGACGGCACGTGGGTGAATTCGATCGTCGAGATCAAGCAGTACCTCACCACTCCAGGTGACCCTCTGGCTTCCAAGGAGTTTCAGGACTTCTGGAATTCCTTGACGCAGGCAGAGAAGGACGAGTTCAAGAGGGCAGAACTCAAGTAACGAATACTAAGTTGTGGCCGCGACCTCCAGGTAAAGGGTGCGGGGTGTCAGTTAAGCCGATATATAGTATGCCCACATTAGAGGGGTAGTCGGACGACTGACGGAGGAATACATAACCGACCTGCCACAACGTTTTTCTGGGTGGGATCACATATCACATACGGAAGTGTGACCGATCTGCGACCCGAGCGTCCCCAAGGGGAGTGTCAACAACTCCTGTTCGTTCGCTTAAGGAGTTTTAAGACAGCCCAGAGTTTTATTTCCCTACGAAAGGAATGAGCTCATTACTTTTCTACTTGCAAGTCTAGCTTTGGCATTACCTAGTTTCAGTTCATCCGTGCCAGTGCGGGTGGTACATCATAAGCCAAAGCATCACAAGCATGTAGACCCACGAATTGGTGTGGTGGATCCATACAATGCAAAACTTGATCGTATCGCCTACTGTGAGTCGACCGGTAGGTGGTACCTTGATACAGGTAACGGCTTCTATGGAGGCCTGCAGTTCACTTTGGGGACATGGCATTCTGTGGGAGGAATCGGCTATCCCAATAACAACACCATACTCGAGCAGAAGTACAGAGCTGTATTAGTTTACAAGCGACGCGGTTCATGGGCCGACTGGCCTGTGTGTGGCTACAGATAGGAGCGACGTGGATAGCAACAATCATCTGCTAGGGACTATGGATGCTCAGGAATGGGCACGAGATTTTGTCAAGACCGATGCGTTGTTCCATGTAGCTCAGGATGAGGGAGCTATGCTCGCATGGTTCTCAGGTGCGCTCATGACAGGCTATGACGCAGGTCAAAAAGCCGAGCGAGAACGTAACTTCATTGAGAAGCTACATGAGGTAATCTATCAAGCCGCTGGAGCTGCAACCGCTCCGTTCATGGAAGATCATCCAGATTACGTTTTTCCATCTGAGCGTGTTGTCGAGGGAATTGAAAGAGTTTTGAAAGAATTTGGAATTCCTCCGAGGGAGCGCGAAGGAGTTTGAAATTCCTCTGGTACCCCAAAGGAAGGGGCTAAGTAACCGGGCCGTTTAAGCGAACCCCAGCTTGCCTGCGGAGCAACCGGGAGCCAGTAAAGTTTCTCTGACGAAAGGGGTCTCAATGAAGTAATCGTCAGAGCCGGGCGGGCATTCTTTCTTCAGGGGTGGAGATTGAGTGTCCGCCCCATTTACTTGTACTATACTTTTCGGAGGTTACATGACCGATTTCGACTCACGTCCAGACACTTACGCACACATTGCCACAGTGCGAGGCTATCTGCTGATGGTGGCAAATCTGATTATGATGCGTGGACATGACCATGACTTGTCTAAGCTCGAGCAGCCCGAACTAGCCGTGTTTGATGAGTTCACGCCGAAGCTGCGTGACACTACTTACGACAGTCACGAGTACCATCAATACCTTCGTAGCATGGCTGTGGGCCTTGAGCACCACTACGCGGTGAACGACCACCACCCCGAGCATTTCTTCAACGGCATACATGAGATGGATCTGCTGCAGTTGATCGAGATGCTGGCTGATTGGAAAGCTGCGACGCTCCGCCATAAGGATGGAAATCTCCGGCGCTCTATCGAGCAGAACAGAGCAAGGTTCGGTTATGACGAGAAGATGGCTGTGTTACTTATGCGAACTGCCGACAATCTGGGATGGCTCGATTAATGCTCATAACGATTAAGACTCAGACGTTCAGACTTGATCCTGGTCTGATGGTATATGAGGTAGAGCTCCAAAACGACAAGAAGGGTCTCTGGAGAGAAAGCTTTGGATGTAGATTGGAAGTGGAAAGATTCCTGCGGGGGTTGGAAGCTGGTTACAACATGACAACTGAGGGATTCTTGCGATTGCCTTTGATTCCTCATCATTCAGATGAAACCACTGACGCGTACACCAAGGATCCAGAATGAGAAATTGTCCAAAATGCGGTTATGAAGGTGGAATAGGCTATTGTCCGAGATGTCATGGACCTAAACGAGAAACTCCAACCCCATCAAAAGGAAGCACTAAGAAAGTTAGAAAACGGAAACATCTTGTGGGGAGGGGTCGGAACAGGTAAGACCAGAGTAGCTATTGCTTACTACGTTGAGCATGAGGCACCGAAGAACGTATTCGTGATCACCACAGCCAAGAAGCGGGATAGCCTGGACTGGGACCGAGAGGCGGCAGTGTATGCAATTAGCAGACATGAAGATAGTACTATCGGAGGAGTGCTCACCGTCGATAGTTGGAATAATATCGACAAGTATGAAGGAATTAAGAACTGCTTCTTCATCTTCGATGAGCAGCGACTCGTCGGAAGCGGAGCCTGGGTCAAGTCCTTCCTCAGAATCTCGAGAGCGAATAATTGGATACTTCTTAGTGCCACCCCGGGGGACACGTGGCTTGACTATGTACCAGTTTTCATTGCGAATGGATTCTATCGAAATCGAACCGAATTCATGCAAGAACATGTCGTATACGCTCCGTATACCAAGTTCCCTAAGATTGTTAGATATCTCGGAGTGTCGAGGCTGAACAAGCAGAGGAATAAGATCCTCGTTCACATGCCGTACGTGAAGGGAACGATCAGACATTCGAAGATCATATTCGTGGATCATGATGACGCGTTACTGAAGGAAGTCATCAAGACCAGATGGAACGTCTACGACAATAAACCCATCCGCGACGTGGCTGAATTGTTCATGGTCATGCGTAGAGTCGTCAACTCAGATCCTTCGCGTCTAGAGGCCGTTAGAGACATCCTAAAGCTACGGAAGCGTCTGATCGTGTTCTACAACTTCAACTACGAATTAGACGCTCTACGGGGCTTAGAAGACGTCACTACCGTAGCGGAGTGGAACGGGCACAAACACGAAGAGATACCGTTCGGAAACAACTGGGTATATCTGGTCCAATACATAGCCGGAGCAGAGGCTTGGGACACGATTATGACCGATTCCATACTGTTCTATTCGTTGACATATTCTTACAAATTATGGGAGCAGGCTCATGGCCGAATTGACCGAATGAACACTCCCTATCTAAATTTATACTACTATACCTTAAAATCCCAATGTCTAGTTGACAGCGCAATTTGGCGTGCTTTGAAGTCAAAGAAGAACTTTAACGCCACATATTTCGATCAAAATGAGCTGAAATAGCCTTTTTGGTCAAATATCTGCCCAAATACACCCCTAAAGACTTTCTCAGAATCACGAACCTAATATATATAATAGGTATAAATAATAGACATTAAGTAGAAAAAAGTTAAAGAGTTTTGGACGTGTTTTTCTTGGCAAGGTATTAGAGAGCCGCCAAGGCCTCGTGTTGCCCAAGGCCTAAAGGAGATAATTATGCAGTGGTCTGTAGTCCGTGAACCTGACGATAAATTGGCTGATGTACGCATCTCGTTAGGTAAAAAGAGTGATCTAGGATGCTACATAGTGTTTCGTGGAAATCCTGAAGATGTGATTGAGTTGTTGGAGACTTCGCTGTTGGTTGCCAAGGAGGCTTTGCCTGCTCGAAACTATCGAGATAATAGAGGGAGGCCGCAAGGGTGACAGCTGAGGTTTGGCGAGAGATACAGAATTTTGAGCATTACAGTATAAGCAATCTCGGGAACGTACGGGCTGAGAAATCTGGGAGAATCTTGGAACTGAACGAGAATCAGTTCGGAGTCGTCTATGTAGGTATGGTGAGAGGTGGGATGCAGTATCACAGATCTGTCCCACTTCTGGTGGCCAACGCATTCATCCCACGTAAGTTCGAGCCCTATGATACGCCTATCAATCTGAATGGTGACAGATGGGATAATCGTGTAGAGAACATTGTATGGAGACCCAGATGGTTTGCCATCAGATACAACCAGCAGTTCAGAAACCCATACATGTTCCCTATCCTGGATCCAGTCAAGGAGATCAAGACTGGAGAGATCTACGAGAACTCATTCGAGGCTGCTATGAAGTACGGCCTTCTTGAATCTGACCTAGTTCTTTCCATCCTGAATCACACAGTTGTGTGGCCTACTTATCAAGAATTCGAGATTGTACTAGATTAGACATTACTCCGCGCGCAATTCGCGCCCCTATATGGAAATAATGAGGATACCTCATTTTTTTTCTCACCATAAAAGGGAGAGTATATGTGACGGAGAAGCAATACCAAGCTCGTTTGATAAAGAAGCTCAGAGTCATGTTCCCAGGTATCGAGATACTGAAGCAAGACCCTTCGTATCAGCAAGGTATCCTCGATCTCATTCTTTTGTATCGTGATAGATGGGCTTCACTCGAAGTCAAGATATCTGCGGATGCTAATGTACAACCGAATCAAGAGCATTTTGTCAAAAAATTGAACGAAATGTCTTTTGCTTCATTCATCTATCCAGAGATCGAAGAGGAGGTGTTGAATGCGCTTCAACAAGCATTTGAACCTCCAAGGCGAGCACGCGTTTCTAAGTCCAAGTCAGTATCATTGGGTCAACTACACGCCTAACAGATTAGCTGAACGTTGGACTACAGCACAGGCGTCAGCTTATGGTGTGGCTCAACATGCATATGCTCAAGGTGAGATCATAGCTCGCCGACTTTCTGATCATGTTGGTACTTTGGGTATGTACATAAACGATGCGATTCAGCATAGAATGGTTCCTGAACAGGTGCTCTTCTATTCTGAAAATTGCTTTGGCACGGCTGATGCAATCTCGTTTCGATACAACACCCTTCGTATATTTGATTTGAAGACAGGAGTCATCGCTGGCTCTGTTCATCAACTCGAGATCTATGCTGCTCTATTTTGTTTAGAGTATGAAGTGGATCCTTACAAGATCAACATCGAGCTTCGGATTTATCAAGATAATGAGGTCATAATTTATGATGCTGACCCAGATGACATCATGTTCATCATGGAGAAGATTCAAGATTTCGACAAGCAAATTAATCAGCTACGGCTAGAGGAGGAGTCATGATTATTAGTGCAGAAGATCACATTAAACATTATGGCACCCCTCGGCATTCTGGTCGTTATCCTTGGGGATCTGGTGGTAACTCCACCGCTACTCGTAATCGAAGCTTTCTAGACGCAGTCGACATGATGCGGAAACAAGGGCTATCAAAGACAGAGATAGCTCGTGGTATGGGCATCACCACCACTCAGCTCAATGCTCGTACGACAATTGCTACTGCTCAACAGAGACAAGAGAAGATCAATCAAGCCCAGAGTCTCAAAGACAAAGGTTGGGGTACTTCTGCAATTGGGCGACACATGGGCATCAACGAATCGTCTGTCCGATCTCTTCTTGCTCCTGGTGCCAAAGATAAGGCCAACGTTCTTAAGGCAACTTCAGACATGCTCAAAAAGCATGTTGATGAGAAGGAATGGCTTGATATAGGTGGGGGTGTAGAAGCTACTATTGGTATCAGTAAAGAGAAACTCAACGCTGCTGTTTCCTTGCTTAAAGAAGAAGGGTATGAAGTTCATACACTGAGACTTCCTCAGGCAACTGGAGGCAAAGGCCAACTGACCACATACAAAGTCTTGGCCTTGCCTGGTACTACGCAAAAAGATGCATGGACAAATCGTTCTAAGATTCAACAGATCACAGACTTTTCAGAAGATGGTGGTAGAACCTATCTTGGCATACAACCGCCTATGTCTGTGAGCTCAAAGCGTGTTGCTGTCAATTATGCTGAAGATGGTGGAGCTCAAGCTGATGGTGTCATCTATGTTCGTCCCGGTGTGGATGACATAAGTATTGGCTCGAATCATTACGCTCAAGTTCGCATTGCTGTTGATGGCACGCATTATCTCAAAGGCATGGCCGTCTACAAGGATGATCTGCCTGAAGGTGTTGATCTCTTGTTCAACACTAACAAGTCAAACAAGCTGCCCATGATGCGTAAGGATCCAAAGGCTGATCAGGTTTTGAAACCAATGGAACGAGACCTAGAAGGAAATGTCGATAAGATCAATCCGTTTGGTGCTCAGATCAAACGTCAGATTGTCGAGGCATCTCCTTCTGGTAAGCAGCGAGTTACCTCAGCAATGAACATCATTAATGAAGAAGGCAATTGGGACAACTGGTCCAAGAATCTTTCTTCACAGGTGCTGTCAAAGCAGAGTCCAGCCTTGGCTAAGACTCAGCTTGACATGACTTATGAACGTAGACTCAATGAGTTCAGGTCCATCAATGAACTTACGAATCCTGCTGTTTGTAAGAAGTTGCTCGAGACTTTCGCTAACTCAGCCGATTCAGCTGCTGTTCATCTCAAAGCTGCAGCTCTACCTGCTCAGAACACAAGAGTTCTTCTTCCCGTGTCTTCCATGAAGCCTACGGAAGTCTATGCGCCAACTTACGCTAATGGAACTCGAGTAGCGTTGATCAGGTTTCCTCATGCAGGAACGTTTGAAATTCCTGAATTGACAGTCAATAATAGGAACAGAGAAGCCAAATCTCTTCTGGGTTCACAACCCAAAGATGCTATCGGAATTCATCACAAAGTAGCTGAACATCTTTCTGGTGCAGACTTCGATGGTGACTATGTTCTCATTATCCCGAATGTAAACAAGACGATCAAAACAACCCCCCCTCTCGAAGGATTGAAGGGGTTTGATCCACAGCACTATAAGATTCCTGAAGGCTCACCAGTTCCTCACATCACAAAGAGTGGTAAGCAGCAAGAGATGGGCAAGATTACCAATCTAATTGCTGATATGAGTATTCGTGCAGCTTCTCCAGAAGAACTTGCTCGTGCTGTCAGACATTCAATGGTTGTTATTGATTCGGAAAAGCATGGCCTTGATTTCAGGGCATCGGCCAGAGATAACGGCATTGCCGCGTTGAAAGCCGAGTATCAAGGAATTCCGAGTGGATCAAAGCGCCCTTCTCAAGCAGGCGCATCCACTTTGATTTCAAGGGCAGGATCTAAGGAATACATTCCTGAGAGAGCTTTGAGAAAGGCTTCACAGGGCGGACCTGTTGATCTTGCTACTGGTAAGAAGGTCTATGTAGATACGGGTCGTACATACACTACTAAGGAAGGCGTAACTAAACCTAAGCTATCTCAGGTCAAGAAGCTAGCCCTTACCGATGATGCGAGTACTCTATCTTCTGGTACGAACATCGAGGCAGTGTATGTCCAGCATTCCAATAAGTTGAAGGCTTTGGCCAACACTGCAAGGAAAGAAGCAGTAACGACCAAGTCGATTAAGAGATCGCCTTCTGCAGCAGCCGCCTACTCAAATGAAGTTGCAACCCTCGATGCTAAATTAAACTTGGCCCTCAAGAACGCTCCCCTTGAAAGACAGGCCCAGGTGATTGCAGATACCGAGGTCTCACAGAAGCGGCAGGCTAATCCGGGTATGGATGAAGAGACCGTTAAGAAGATTAAGTATCAAGCACTGACTACTGCTAGAGCTAGAACAGGTTCGGATAAGCATAAGATTAAGCCCACTCAAAGTGAATGGGATGCTATCCAAGCAGGTGCTATCAGTAATCATAAGCTTGAGAAGATACTGCAGAACAGTGACATCGAGCACATAAAGAAGCTGGCTACACCTAAGCAACAACTGTTGATGACATCTACCAAGAAGGCTAGAGCTGAGGCTATGATGAGAACTGGTTACACCCAGTCAGAGATAGCACAGCAGCTTGGTGTGTCACTGTCCACACTCAAGGCTAGCATCGAGTGAGTGAGGTGAGATACTATGGCTGATGCTAGTACACCAACTGAGTACATGCTAACAACAGTAGACAATCCTTACAATCCATTCACACACTTCGATGAATGGTTAGCATGGGATACTAAAGCAGGTTACAATACATCCTCACTACTCGCTCGTGTTGCTGTTGTTTCAGAATCATTGAGCGAACCCGACCAGGCGCTAGCTATCCAACAAGCTATTGATGAGATTGTAACTGAGAACGTCACTGGTATGTACCGAAAAGTTTCACAAAGTTCAGCGTAAAAATTTTTGTAAAATTTTTCAAAAATTTTGAACAAAAGAAATAAGAGAGGTCGAAATTGATAGTGGGGGGGTGGCGAAAAAAAGGCCCCCCCTGTGCAT
>Ga0070711_100000293_pt1 | contig 26001 bp, 23 predicted proteins | sample LARL53metaG_FD_65452 | JGI IMG/M metagenome (GOLD analysis project Ga0070711, IMG submission 65452) | Corn, switchgrass and miscanthus rhizosphere microbial communities from Kellogg Biological Station, Michigan, USA - LAR L5-3 metaG | ecosystem: Host-associated > Plants > Roots > Rhizosphere ... | reverse complement strand
CATTCGGCCATACACCGCTCCTTGGTGGGGCACCCTGAAAAGGTATACCCCATGGACTCAGTGTAGGTATCACCAGCTTGCAAGTGCTAGATAACTAAGGTAATGGCGGAGAGGGAGGGATTCGAACCCTCGGTACAGGTGTTAGCCCGTACAACGGTTTAGCAAACCGCCGCATTCGGCCACTCTGCCACCTCTCCGGTATGCGGAATTACAGTTTACCACGGGAAATATGGGTTCCCCACACGCGAAAGCCTTGTGATTATTTCGATCCCATCCTCGGCTGTACGACAGCGAAGGCCCTGGTCTGCACGTGGCAACACTGCTGGGCTATGTATATGCTAATAGTCCCGATCAAGCGGTTGCGACTGGTCCCACGTGGAATTTCTTCACGGCAAGGATGCCCAGCACAACGAAAATCGCCATCACCGCTTGTTGCGCCATCAGAAATGGCGGCTCTTTCTGCGTTGGAGCTAGTACTTTCAGTGCGGGCACTTTCAAGAAGGACTGGACCACCGCCACAAAGCAGTTCAAATACAGGGCCAGAACTGCGCAAACAACATAGATCCACCGCCATGCCCCGCCCCAGGTGAAGGGCATAGCGAGCGACGATGGCAATCGTCAATGCCACAACCGATATCAGGCCCACTACGTGCGAGGGTAAGAGATGTTCAACGGGAAACAAGAATCCCGTCAGGCTGGTCGAGGCCGTGGTCGCGAGAAAAATCTTGGTCCACCTTCGAGGGGCCTTCTGGTTAGTAATCCATACACGACGACGAATCCCGAGCCGATTCCCGCCAGGCTTATCAACACGTGCAAAAGGGTGAACGTCAATGTTGTCATCCCCAGGATCATGATGAACTCCTTTCAAAAAGCGGGAGCTGAGGTACTCTGGAGCGGACCGTCGCAAGAAGTTTGAGAATTCGATCGATTGAGGCGCCGAGTGAGTTCTATTTAATTCTGCGCACAGAACCTGGGGCCTGGGACAAAACGGTAATGAGTTGATGGGCGTGGTTTTCAGTACACTAGTCGCCGTCGGGGGAGGATTGTGGCAGAAGACAAACCTGGAGTCAATAACGCTGCCAAGTTAGCTAGGCCTTCCCGCGATCGCGCCAGCGGAATTCCATATGCTCAACCTCCCATCGAGGCTGATGGCGTTCGCATTGCTACCCCGCCACGAGTCGCAGCCGGACTGCAGTCCGTTCTCAAGGCCGCTGAGGTGACGCTCAAAGAACCTGGGCTCGTGCGCGGCATTGCCGCTCTTTCTCGCCTCAATCAATTTGACGGAATCGACTGTCCAGGCTGCGCATGGCCTGATCCGGATCACGATCGCTCTGTCAATGAGTATTGCGAAAACGGCGTCAAAGCGATTGCAGAGGAAGCGACTTCCAAGCGCTGCACACTTGAGTTCTTTCGATCTTGGAGTGTCACCGATCTCTCTCGCCAATCGGATTACTGGCTGGGCCACCAAGGGCGATTAACCGCTCCCATGGTCTTACGAAGCGGCAGCGATTATTACCAACCGATTTCGTGGGACCACGCATTTGCCATGATTGGGAACGAACTTAACGCTTTGGAAACTCCTGATCAGGCTGTCTTTTATACGTCGGGCCGAACCAGCAACGAAGCCGCGTTTTTGTATCAGTTGTTTGTACGGCAATTTGGCACCAACAACTTGCCGGACTGTTCCAACATGTGCCACGAGTCGTCGGGGCTAGCCCTCAAAGAAGTAATTGGAGTTGGGAAAGGAACCGTCAAACTCGAGGACTTCGACCTCGCGGACACTATCCTTATTATTGGGCAGAACCCAGGCACGAACCATCCCCGGATGCTCGCCACCCTGCAAAAAGCAGCCCGGCGCGGAGCGACGATCATCAGCGTCAATCCGCTGGCAGAGGTGGGTCTGACCCGCTTCAAACATCCCAAGGATTTTCTTCACCTGTTCGGATCGGGTACCAAGATCGCGAAACATTTTGTTCAGGTTCGGTTAAGCGGAGACCTTTCTTTTTTCAAAGGCCTGTGCAAGCAGATCCTGGAAGAAGAAGCTAAGCAGCCGGGTCGAATCGTCAACCGTGCGTTTATTGAGCAAAAGACATGCGGCTTCGAGGACTTTCGCGCCGGCATCGCCGGCGTGTCCTGGAACGATATCGTCGAACAAAGTGGAATCTCGAGATCTCAGATTCAGGAAATCGCAGAGGTGCTCCTACGGTCCAAATCCGTGATCGCTTGTTGGGCGATGGGCCTGACGCAACAAAGGCAGGCTGTTGCCACGATCCAGGAGATTGTGAACCTGCTGTTGCTCGGAGGAAATATCGGGCGTCCGGGTGCCGGAGTCTGTCCCGTGCGCGGACATTCCAACGTCCAGGGCGACCGCACTATGGGCATCTGGGAACGAATGCCAGACAGTTTTCTAGATCGACTTCGCGACACCTTCGGATTCGAACCGCCGCGCAAGCATGGCTGGGATGTCGTGGAATCAATCAAAGCCATGCACCGGGGCGACGCGAAAATATTCTTCGCCATGGGAGGAAACTTTGTTTCGGCAACACCCGACACCGAGTTTACCGCGGAAGCTCTCCGGCGTTGCCGCTTGACCGTTCAAGTTTCGACCAAGCTCAATCGAACTCATTTGATTACTGGCGAACAGGCGCTGATTTTGCCATGTCTAGGTCGCACGGATCGAGACCAGCAGGGGAGTGGACTCCAGTTCGTCAGCGTCGAAAACTCTATGGGCGTCGTGCATACGTCGCGCGGAGACCTTGAGCCTCCCTCGAATCAGCTTTTGAGTGAACCTGCCATCGTAGCCCGACTGGCCACCTCCACCTTGGGCAACCGGACCACCGTGGATTGGTTAAACCTCGTCGAAGACTACGACCGTATCCGCGATCTTATTTCGCGTGTTGTTCCGGGCTGCGAAGACCTGAACCGTCGCCTGCAAGATCGCGGCGGGTTCTATTTACCCAATGCCGCGCGCGATGATGATTACAGGACAAAAACTGGGCGAGCAAATTTTGTGGTATCCGCCGCTGAGCCGATCAACCTCCTTCCCGGTCAGTTCCTCCTTACTACGCTCCGCAGTCACGACCAGTACAACACCACGATTTACGGCTTGGACGATCGCTATCGGGGTATTTTTAACGGTCGCCGCGTCGTACTGATCAACCCAGACGATATGAATGAGCATGGATGGAAAGAAGGCGACCGTCTGGATATCACAAGTCATTTTCGGATCGATGGAAACGAGCAACGACGGATGGCACTTTGCTTCTTGGCAGTGCCTTATGAGATTCCCCGGCGCTGCGTGGCCACGTATTTCCCCGAGGCGAATGTCCTGGTCCCCATTGACAGCGTTGCCGAGAGGAGCAACGCTCCCACATCGAAGGCGATTGTCATCAGTTTTGTTTTGTCATCCGAGCGTGGCGATTCCATTGTCCAACGGACCTCTGGCCCTGCTGACAAGGTTTGTTCGTGATTCGTAACGAAATAAAATCGGCTGAGATTTTCAAGCGAATGTCGTAGAGAATGTTTTCAACTTGAGGGGGAGAAGGAGTGGCTCCGGACGACTGCCCGAATTGCGGCGGTAGTGGATACGTTGCGAAGCCCGTGGACATGAATGGTAAGTCCGAAGGCGTCGCATTTATTCGCTCGAAGTGCCCTGTTTGCGGGGGTACCGGCCGGAAACGCATCGTCTCACCCAAAACCGCCGGCTGACCGCACGGCCCGCGGTGCTTGCGACAGCGTTCGGAACCGGACGGTCACACAAACTTGTTTTGCGCTGACAGTCCGGACCGCACGCTATCCCGCCGATGGAGAATCCACCTTGTGTGCCTTTAATTTGCTCCGGGCTTTGGAGGTTTATGCAATTCCAGCAGTCTTGACGCGGCTTCGGCGTCGAGCGACGGAAGCTGTTTCAAGGCGGTTCCGACCATTGGCCTTGGCCCGGTAGAGCGCCTTGTCGGCTGCCTGTAGTACGGCATCAGGATCCAACCCTGCTCTATCAGAAGTCGCCACACCGATACTCACCGTCACCGAAAGTGGTTCCGGAGCTTTCTCCTGAGCGAGCTGGCGAATTGCGTGACCTTTGCGCGCCCGGCCAGAAGTCCGTTGATTCCGCCGATCCGGCCCTCGGGGCGTCTGGCGGCGGTCGCCGCTTCGCATACGAAACTCTGAGGTTTCAACTACCACTCGCAAACACTCCAGGTGGTCTACGACCTCGGCTGTCGTCTTACCTGGAAACACGATATTGAACTCTTCGCCACCACATCGATAGGCCTGCCCGCCACCCCTAACGCGCGACAAACATGTAGCAACTAATCGTAGGACTTGGTCGCCAGTGTCGTGGCCGTACGTATCATTGAAGCGCTTGAAATGATCGATATCGACCACCGCAATCGAATACGGATTCTGCAGCCGCAGGAGGGCATCGTTGAAAGCACGCCGCGAGGGCAAGGTGGTGAGTTCGTCGTGATAGGCCAGAAGGTACGAGTTCTCGATAATGGACGCGCCCAGAATGCATGCGGCGGTTGCGGAGTAAACGGTCGCAGTGCGCGCCGCCCCTATGAATCGCAACGAGAGGAAGAAGGCGCTGAGGGACCAAAGCAACGCGCTGTCAACCGGCTTGCGATTGATCAGAAACCGGACCAGGAGGAAAACGCTCCCAGCAACAAAAAAGGCCAGCGCATAGCCTGGCAAAGGAACGCTCACCGTCGGGTGATGGGCTCGAACGGGAGACGATGGCGCTCCCTCTGCCACTCGACACAAAACCGCGACGATGACCGATTGCACGAACAACAACATGCCAACCGGCGCCGTCGATGCAACCGTAAACCCTCGCTCTTGCATGAGCGCGATGAGAATGAAGTCTAGCGGCACCAAGACGGCGGCGGCCTGTGTAGCGGTCCAACCAGGCGTTCCGGGCGCGAAGTGTCCGCCCCCGAAGAGCGCAATCGCCTCCTGCGTCAAGAACAATACGACCAGCGCGAAAAGGATGCGGCTGGAATGAAATCGCCACGCCAGGATCATCCCCCCGATAAGAGCGCAATAATAAAGGAAGCTGAGGGCAGGTAAGGTTAGAGTCAGCCAGCCGGAATATAGGAGTGCCGCGACCCCAAGGAGCAGAATTCCGCCAGGCACCAACAGCGACTTTAGTGTGGTTTTGCTCCACAACCGCAAGATCGGACTCCAATCGGAAAAACTCCTTTCGGAATTATCTCCGGCGAACGGGCGCAAAGGAATTGGCCATGAAGGTTCGTACCAGATCGGAACATATCGCAGGGGTTCTGACGCAAACTCTCCCCGTTTGGCACTGCGCTCCATTTCTGCAACTACATACCTTTGTGTGGTCTTAGTTTCGGCTGCAATTGAGTAGTTTCTAACTAGACTGGGCTGTTCGATTAAGGACGGTTCACTCTATGCGCATTCTTATTGCTGAAGATGATGAGGCGTTGGCGAAGTTCGTTCGGCAGGGCCTCGAAGGCGAACACTATTCCGTGGATGTCTTATCGGATGGCGAGCAGGCTCGAACGGCAGCGACCGAGTTCGAATACGACGTAGTCATCCTCGACCTGAACCTACCGAAGCTGGACGGGGTCAGCGTTCTACGACACTTACGGACGAAGAAACCCAGTGTCCCCGTCCTCGTCCTGACCCAGCGAACCCGCGTGGAAGACCGGGTGCAATGTCTCGATACGGGCGCGGACGACTACGTTCCGAAACAACTGTCTCCTACTTCGCTTGATATCATCCACATTCGCCAGGATCTGATCAGAAAGATTCGCGCTGCCGCACAATCCCGCCCTTCGCACTCCCCCCTCGCCATGGCTCGAAAACCTTCGCAGTCCTGCCTCTCGGATGCTCCCCCTCGCTGTGCCATTCCGACTCCGGCAATCGTCGCCATGGGAATCTCGACTGGCGGACCCAAAGCGCTGCAGGAAATCTTGCCGCTCTTTCCTCGCGATCTTTCGGTTCCCATTGTGATCGTGCAACACATGCCCCTGGGCTTTACCACTCCCTTCGCCCAGCGACTCAACACGCTGTGTTCGGTGACCGTACGCGAGGCATGCCATCGGGACTGCCTTCGGCCTGGCGTCGTCTACATTGCGCCCGCCGGAATTCATCTGAAAGTCGAGCGACCCTCCAACTCCCACCCTGTTCTCTGCCTTGACCCTCAACCCGAAGATGCTCTTCACAAGCCATCGGTCGACGTGATGATGAACTCGGTGGCAGAAGTCTTCGGAAATCTTGTCCTGGGCGTCATCATGACGGGAATGGGCTCGGACGGTGCAAAAGGAATGCATGCCATTCATCGCCGCGGTGGATTCACGATCGGTCAGGACGAATCGACTTGCACCGTCTATGGAATGCCTCGAGCCTGCGCCGACTTGGGCGTGCTCACTCGCATCGTTCCGCTTTCCCAGATCCCCACCCTGATCCTTTACGCTACTCACTACCGCAGGCGTGCATAAGCTGCCCTTCCGTCTCGTTCGTCAACACCACGCACTCCAATAATTCCCTCACGGTTCGCAGCAGCACTTCGCTGGAAAACGGTTTCCCCAAGCACTCCTCCTGCATTGTCTCTGACACAACCATCTGCTCCGAATATCCGCTGACAAACAACACCTTGAGCGTGGGATCCTCTCGCTGTAGCCTTCCCGCTAGCACTCGCCCCGTCTCTCCCGGCAATATTATGTCGGTTAGCAATAACTCCACTTCGCCCCTCTGCGCCTCGTAAAGGCTTGCTCCCTCCTTCGCATTCTTAGCCATCAGCACGCGATACCCCGCAGCTCGCAGCACCTCGCCCGTTACCTCGCGCACAAACGGTTCATCCTCGACCAGTAGAATCGTCTTCGTCTTCTCGCAACCTTGCTCGTGTCCAACAATGCTCCACCCGCTTGCCTCTTCCAGCCTCGCAACCGTTTGAACGCACATCGTAGTTCCCTCGCCGTTCGCAATCCGTTATTCCAATCCACATCCCCTTGTAAGCACATTGTGTTCCAAAACAGGTGCGCGCATTCCTTGGGCATCGCTACAGGAAAAAGGACACTTAGGGGAGGGGCAGACTTCAAGAACTTCGCGCCACGGACCATTCCGGGAACCGCATCTGGAACTTAAGACCGAATCGGAATCGTACAACTTCTCACCTGTACTCGAAGCACTACCTGGGGCTGGTTAGGATCGTCTCGTTGGGATCGAGTACGACTTTGTGTGTTCCCGCCGGAGCCGGCAAATGAAACGTAGACTCTTCCCCGTCCGCGAAAACTCTTCCTAGCAAAACTGCCTGCTTTCCCGCTAAGACTGCGTAAACCGGCACCGACGTTACCAAATCCTGCGGTGCTTCCTTTTGCAGAATCGTGCCGCTCACGACCACTCCGCTTCCCTTCGGTGTGATCTTCACCCCTTTGAGTTCCAGCCTCGGCAATGAGGTGCCATTCACCCATCCATCCACAAACCAATCTAGCGAACTCTTGCCTTCATATCGCAGCGGGCGCGGGAGCTCTTCTGCAAACACTTCGAACAACTCGCGTGTGCTGATCGATTTGCCCTCGTACCTCTGCCGGATTTTTTTCAGCGCACGAACGAAGGGCTCATCGGTCCCGCTGTGCCCCTTGCCGCCACTTTCCTGTATCGCGGCATCTTTCATCATGGAGCGAAGCATGTGAAACAACCATGTCCCACGGCCGTAGAGAATTGCTTCATATCCTCCCGGAAATCGCGATGAAAGCAGTCGCGCTCCCAGCGTTACTGGGCCGGCTTCCATTGGGGACACCCCGTCCTTATTTGTAACGCTCAGATCGCGGCGGTATTTGTCCATCACATCCCGAAATCCGGCCGGATTCTTTTCCTGCAGCATCATCAAGGCGCAATAATTCGCCAGGCCCTCCGAGAACCACTGGTCGCGATAGCTGCTCCAGGTAACCAGGTCTCCCCACCACTGATGCGCCGCCTCGTGGGCAGGAATCGACTCCTGCAGCAGGATCCGGTATGGCTCAAAACGCATTTGTTCGCGCTCTTGTTGATCAAGAAACGCATAGGACGACAGAAACACTAATCCCGGCCAGCCTTGGCTGTCCCTCCCCGGCATTTGTGTCAGTGCAAGATGGCTATAGGGATAAGGTCCAAACCGGTCGGCGTAATATTGGATCGCGTGGGCGGCCGCTTCTGCCACGGTCGCCTCGTTTTGCGCCGGAGATGGCCGGCTGGGAACGATCATTGTGCCCCGTCGTGCGGTGGGATCCGACGGACTCGGCGCGACCACCTGAATTGGCGCAGAGGGAAAGTCTCGCTCGACTCCTAACGTCGCATAGGTTTCCACTGTCACGTCGCCTGCGCGTGCCGTTGCCACTTTGTATTTTCCCAAGTTGAATCCCGCCACTGGAATCGGTCGATCCGATACATAGCGTGCCGTGGGTTGTCCGGAGCTATTTGAAGCCGTTCCTGGCTGAAGAACGTTTGTCGGCGTCCCGGTCGCCACCAGAGTCCATCCTTGCGGATACTCAAACTCCAAATCGAAGTCCGCCATCGCCATTCCACGATTTGGATACCAGGTACCGCGCGCGCCTACGTAGAGTAATCCGTTTCCTGCCTCTGCTAGAACTTCCCCGCCATAAACAAACTCCAGCTCAATTTTCTGTCCGGCCTGCGCTGGCTCCGGAAGTATCACCGCGACAATGTCATTTCCCCGGCGCGAAAGCTGCGTGCCTTCCACTGCCGGATTGTGGATGAACTCGACCGGTTGACCATTGAGTTTGACGCTTTCGATATTCAGGAATCGTGACAATTCAAACACCAGGTCGCGCGTCCCACCTTCTTTCACGTTCAGTTCCACTTGGGCTCGTGCGTGAATCTGCTTTGGAGGCTGCACCTCGGTCCTAATCGTGTACCGTTGAGCTGCAATCCAGTCCTCCCGTGGGCTGGGATTGCCTGGCCCCGAGGCACCGCCGGCATTCTTGTCCCCGGCCGCGGGTGCATTGGGCGAAAACGATGTCCACACATCGTAGTACAGAGTGCCATCCTCCGCTGCCTTGGCCTGCCCCGCTTCCACTTGCTCTGCCGCGAGCGAATCGAAGAGGACGTCAAAAACTCCCAGCTTGATTCCCTGCAGACGCGCGTGAAAAAAGTGGTCAGGAAGTCTGCCCAGTAAGTTCGTATTCTCCGCCGGAGCCGCTCCGCCCTTGAATGGCAGCATTCTGCTGAACGTCACCAGCAATCTCATGGCGTCGGTTTGTGCCAGATTGCGCGCAGTGCCCCCCCACTGTTCCACGAATGCCTGTTGGCCTTCGGCTGCACGCAAATCATTCCGCAAATCGTTCACCGCATCATCATTGAATCGGAAATACGCGCTGGCAAAGTGTTCTTCCAGGATTGCCATTCCGGTGAACAGGCTCATCGACTTTCGTTCAACGCTATCCGGAGGCGTCAACAACACTTCTCCGTCGCCCACAAAGAACGCACCAGTAACGTGACCCATCACATCCTGCGTGAACCCGATGGTGCCGTCTTCCAAGGTGATGTGGATCGCAGAACGCTCCAGCGAAGCACCCCGCACCTGATAGACCCGCGTCGGATCCAATCCCACCTGCCCAAGCTGCAGATAGAGCGCTTCAGCCGGTTTTTCCGGGGGATTCTCGGCTACTGCGCGCCCTAAGAGCGATGCGCAGATCACTAGGCCTGCAGCGGACACGACTCGCAAGCCCCGCATTTTGAGTAGTACCTTCGTCACGTAGTAGCGATGCCCCCAGTTGCTAGAATGCGCCTGAATGCGGCTGCGTGTCATTATCCTCTTTATAGCAGTGGTTTTTGCCCACAGTACTTGGGCGGACACCATCCATCTGAAGAATGGTCGTCGCATCCTCGCCGACCATGTTCGCGAAAACGGCAATCATTACGAATACGACATCGGTGACGATTCTTACGCGATCCCCAAGTCCGTCGTGGACCACATCGAAGAAGGAGGTATGCCCGCCCGTGCAGGATCAACTGCCGCCAAAGTCGGCGATCTCCCTTCCTTCACTCCCGCCGACAGCCTTGGCAATGAGGGTGATCTCGTTACTAAACTCATTAAAGACGGCAAAGTCAACGCTGAAGTGCTTGCCAGTCTCGAGAACAAAGGCAACGCCGAGTTGAGCGCGACTGCCGATTTCATTGCTGGCAAGTTCGAGTTCGAACACGGCAACATTGGCCAGTCTCGGCAATATTTCGAAAGCGCACTCCGCTTCCAGCCTGACAACTCCACCATCCTTATCTATTATTCGGCCGTGCTGGTTCGTACCGGCAACGCAGTCCAGGCCCTGCCTTATGCCCAGCGCGCAGCACGCTCCGCCCCCAATTCGCCCGACGCTTACACCATGCTGGGATACGCCCAGTTCGCGTCGGACCACACCAAGGAGGCCGTCGCCTCCTGGAAGCGTTCTCTCGAGTTGCGTCCCGATCCCGCAGTCCAGAATCTACTCGCCAAAGCTCAACGCGAGCAGACCGTCGAGACTGATTTCTCTCAGGGCGAAAGCATCCATTTCACTCTGCACTATGAGGGCCGGCAAACTTCCGAAGCCTTTCGCTCCCAGATCATCGCCGCCCTCGAATCCGACTATGACGACCTGGTTCGCGACCTTGGCAGCCCGCCGCGCGATAACATCCTCGTCACTTTGTATACCGAGCAGGCTTTCTTCGATGTCACCCACGCACCCTCCTGGACGGGCGCGATCAATGACGGAAAGCTGCGAATCCCGGTTAGCGGCTTGAATTCCATCACCACGGACCTCGCCCACGTTCTGAAACATGAACTGGCTCACTCCTTTATTACTCAGCTGTCGGGCGGTCGCTGCCCTTCCTGGTTGCACGAAGGCATCGCCCAACTCCTGGAACCCCGCAACCTGAATGAAGGACACCAGCTTTCCCTGCTCTTCCAGTCGCATAGCAACATTCCTCTGAATGCCTTGGAAGGCGGTTTCATGAACTTGTCGGGCATTCAGGCCCATGTCGCCTACGCAGAATCGTTGGCCGCCGTCTCGTACATCAACGATTCCTACGGCCTCAGCGATATCCAGCGGATCCTGCAGCGCATCGGCCAAGGCAACTCCGCCGAAGCCGCCCTCCGAGCCACCATTCATTCGGACTATGGCCAACTGGAATCCGATCTAGCCAGATACCTTGCCGACAGGCACGGGCAGTAGCCCCAACCACCTTCACGGCCCGCCGTTTGCCCCGCATCCATTCCTGTGCTAGTTTCCCTTTGGGCGTGCCTCATGCGATCCCTGTTTAGATCCCACCATCCCGACGACTCGCCAATCGTTGAGCCTATCCCTACAACATTCCCGAAGATTGAGGGCGCTGACATCGCCGCCGTTTTCGTTGGCAACCGTGTGGCCGGAGACTTCTATGACTCGGTTCGCGTGAGCCCCGAGCGCGTTCTCATCGGTATGCTCGACGTCGCCGGACGCCGCGAGAATAACCGCAGCATTCTCAATGCCGCCCAGGAAATCTTCCGCAATTTCGGAACAGAGCTCTTCGCTCGCCCGGATATCAACGAATCCAATGCCATGACGGAGCTCAGTCTCCGCATCAATCGCGCCATCATTGAGGCCTCCAGCGGAGTTCGCTCCTGTCCCGCCTTCATGGCCTGCTACCACGAGAAGTTCGGCACACTTTGCTACACCAATGCGGGACACACTCCCGGACTTCTCCGCGACAGCAATGGCGTCGCCGAACTAGGCTCCGGAGGCCTCCCTTTAGGACTTTTCTCCCACGCCACCGCAGATGCTCCCACGGTCGGTTTGGAGAAGGGTGCCACTCTCCTACTCGTTTCGCGTGGAGTCCTTGAGTGCGAATCCAACGGCCGACATTCCGGCGAGGAATTCGGATTGGACCGGGTCAAGAGTCTCTTCACCGCCCTGCCAACCGCCGGAGCCCAGGCACTCTGTTCTTCCATCTTGAAAGCCGCGGGAGAATTTGGCGCCGAAGCTCCTATCTGTGACGACCGCACTGCCTTGGCCTTGATCCGGACCGCCTGACCCGGGAGGCCAACTTTCCAACCCACACCAGCGTCAAACCAAGAGGTGGAACGCTCTGGCTTGGCGCTAAAGGAGTAAAATAGCCTATCGGCCTGAGCCCGCCTTTGCCCGCAAGCCCAGGAAGCGTGGCGGCCCAAGAGATCCTATGAAGAAACTTTGCCTCGTTCTCATTCCTTTGGTATCCCTTGCCGCCTTCGCGGTCGCACAGGCTGCTGCCCCTGCCGCCCCCCAAACCACCCCACAAGTGGCGCCCCAGGCGGTTGCTCCAGCCGCCGCCTCAACCGGCGGACAAGTCGTCGAAGAGATCATTACTCGCGTCAACAACCAGATCATCACGCGTTCCGAATACGATCGCAGCAAAGATCAGCTCCGCGATGAAGTCAAGCAACAGGATTCCAAGGACCCCGATAAGAAGTTTGCCGAACGCGAAAAAGACGTACTGCGCGATCTCGTCGATCAGCAACTCCTCCTCGACAAAGCTAAAGACCTCGGTATTACCGGCGACACCGACCTCATCAAACGTCTCGACCAGATGCGCAAAGACATGAAGCTTGAGACCCTCGAAGACCTCGAAAAAGAAGCCACCAAGCAGGGTGTCTCCTGGGAAGACTTCAAGCAGAACATGCGCAACCAGATCATCACTCAGAAGGTGATCGGCGAGGAGGTCAGCGGCCATCTCTCCGTCTCCAAGGAAGAGGAGCAGAAGTTCTACGACGATCACAAAGACGAGATGGCGCAACCCGAGTACATCCGCCTGAGTGAAATTCTGGTCGCACCCAAGCCCGCTCAAACTGCGGCAGCGCCCGCATCCGCCCCATCAGCAGCCGATCCCAACGCTGCTCCCGCCGCCGCTCAGCCCGTTGTCGATGAAGCTGCGCTCAAGGCTGCCGAAGCCAAGGCGAACGATCTCCTTAAGCAGATTCACGATGGCGCCAGTTTTGAGGACATCGCCAAGAAATACTCCGACGGTCCCTCCGCTGCCGATGGCGGCAATCTCGGCACCTTCGAACGCGGCAAGCTCGCTAAATCGATCGAGGACCAGACGTTTGCTATGAAGTCTGGCGAAGTCACCAACGTGATTCAGACCAAGCAGGGCTATGTCATCCTGAAAGTTGTCGACCATCAGCAGGCCGGCATCCCCCCCATGAAAGATGTGCTCCCAAAAATTCAGGACGCACTGTATTACCAGAAATTGCAGCCCGCACTCCGCGCTTATCTAACCAAGCTGCGCGAGGAAGCCTATATCAAATACGCGCCCGGTTATGTGGATACTGGTGCCAGCCCGAACCAGACTCAGCCCGTCGAAACGGCAGCTGCTAAGGAAGCCGACGCCAAGAAGCTCGGCAAGAAGAAACATAAGAAGCTGGGCATCCTTTGACCCTCGCCGCCAGCGCGTGCTTTATACTCCGGGACCACACTCTATGAAAGAGTTCTACATCTGCGATTGCGCGCGCCAGGAAAATAAGGTAATCACCTCGTGCTTTGTCGTTGTGGGCAAACAGATCAAGCCCAAGAAGACCGGTGAGCCCTACTTGGCTCTTACTCTCGGCGACCGCAGCGGCCAACTCGAAGCCAAAATGTGGGACAACGTTGAAGAAGTCCTCGACGCCTTCGAGCAGGATGACTTCCTTAAAATCAAAGGCCTCATCAACAAGTACAAGAACCGCTTCCAATTGACGATTCACAAGCTACGCAAGCTGGGCGAATCCGAAATCGACTTTGCGGACTATCTTCCAAAGACCACCAAAGACATCGACCAGCTCTGGCAATCCTTGACGAGTTTCATCTCGTCATTTCAGAACCCTCATCTGAAAGCGCTCGTCCAGTCTTTCATGGTCGATCCTGAAATTGCTGCCGCCTATCGCAACGCACCCGCCGCCAAGACCTTGCACCATGCTTACATCGGCGGCCTGCTCGATCACGTCGTCTCCCTCTTTCGCTCCTGCGACTTGATGTGTCAGAACTATCCCCAGATCAATCGCGATCTCCTTCTCACTGGCGCGTTCCTGCACGACATCGGCAAGATTCACGAGCTCACCTACAACCGTTCGTTTTCCTACACGACGAAAGGCCAGCTTCTCGGTCACATGATCATCGAGTTGGAAATGTTGCAGGCCAAACTTGCGCTGCAACCAAATTTCCCCGACGAACTCAAGACCATGATCGAGCACCTCATCATCAGTCATCACGGCCAGTACGACTTCGGCTCACCTAAACTTCCGATGTTCCCCGAAGCTCTCATGCTGCACTACCTCGATGACCTCGACTCCAAGATGGAAGCCATGCGCGCCCAGTTCGAACGCGAATCAGGGTTCGACAGTCCTTGGACCAGCTACAACGCCTCTCTCGGCCGACCGCTTTTGAATACCGAGAAATTTCTTGCTCCAAAGAAACTCGCTCCTCCTGAAGAGCCTGCCTCCGATGCTGATCTCGAGGCCCCAGAGCCCGCCGCCTCCTTGCCCGGCGCCGACTCTCGGCATTAGTGCTGGCTTGGGCTGAAAAAGATTTCCCTCACAACGCTACTGATTGGGATTTCGATCTCGTCGACGCCTGAACCGCGTTGGCGCCTACACATTCGTCCATACACTTTCGATTGCCGGCTCGGCGCCTCTTTCGTTGCCCCTGTTTACGCATTCCGTTACATTGGCAGCATCACCCTGACAATACTTTAGGAGGCTTATGCGCTATCGCGCCGTTGTTCTCACCCTGAGTCTTTATCTCGCATTCATTGCGCTCGGCTGTACCAGCAAGCCCGCGGCTGACAATACCGCCGACACCAACAACACACCCGCAGCCAACAACGACACCCCTAACTCGGATTCAAGTAGCACCGATAGCGCCGCTCCGAAGACCGCCAGGAAAGTCAGCCACGAAGCCCAAAAACGTCGAGAATTGAAGGAAGTTAAAGAAGTTAAAAGAGAACCTCTCGTTGTCCCGGCTGGAACCGCGGTCACGGTAAGCCTGGGGTCGGACCTCGGGTCGAAATTGAGCAAGCCCGGAGAGACTTTCACCGGATCAGTTGCCAAGGATGTATTGGTCGGCAGCGCGATCGCAATTCCCCAAGGTGCCAACGTAAGCGGCACTGTCACTGACGCCAAGGCTCTCGGCAAGTTCGCTGGCGGCGCCGTTCTCACGGTCCGCCTCGATTCCATCAACGTCAACGGCTCTGAAATGCCGGTTCAGACCGCCGACAAAACTTTTTCTGAAAAAGGCAAAGGAAAGCGCACCGCCTTGATCACGGGCGGCGGCGCTGCACTCGGTGGCATCATCGGTGGCCTCGCTGGTGGCGGCAAAGGTGCCGCTATCGGTTTGGCGGCTGGCGCGGGCGCCGGAGCCGGGGGCTCCGCGCTCACTGGAAACAAAGAAATCGTTCTGCCCGCGGAGTCTGCCGTCAGCTTCGAGTTGTCGCAACCGCTCCAAGTGCGCCAGTAAGATCTGCCAATAACGCTCTCGCGTAAAATAAGGTCACCTTCAGCCTGTTCTGAGGGTGACCTATAATTTTTTATCCTTGCAGAACAGGATCAGCCATGCTCGACTTCGACCGTTTCCAGGTTCTCACCTTTGATTGTTACGGCACATTGATCAACTGGGAAGCCGGTATCTTCTCGGCACTTCGTCCCATCCTCTCCGCCCACAACAAAGAGATCGATGACGCCACCCTGCTCAAACTCTATGGTGACTTCGAGCTGCGCTCCGAACAGCCTTCCTATCGCCCCTATCGTGAAGTTCTCGAGTCCGTAGTCCGCCAGTTCGGCGATGAACTTCACTTCACTCCAACGCTGGAGGAAGTCCGTTCCTTGCCCGATTCTCTTCCCACTTGGAAGCCCTGGCCCGACACCGTTGCCGCTCTCCGTCAGCTCAAATCCAGATTTCGCCTGGCCATTCTCTCCAACGTGGACGACGATCTCTTCGCCCGCACTCGTCCCCAACTGGAAGTGGAGTTCGACGAGATCATCACCGCCCAGCAAGCCCACGCCTACAAGCCCTCGCTAAAGCTCTTCGAACTCGCTCTGAGCCGGATCAACGCTCCCGCCCATCGCGTGCTGCACGTCGGCCAAAGTATTTACCACGATGTAATTCCCGCACAGTCGCTAGGCCTCGCCGCCGTTTGGGTCAACCGTCCTTCCGCCCGCCCCGGCGTCGGCGCCGTCAAATCCGCCGAAGCAAAACCCGATCTCACCGTCGCCAGCCTCGCCGATCTTGCCGACCTCGCCGTCGGCGACGAAGGCTAAACAATTTGTTGGCTGGAGCACACGCGAAGGAGGGGCAACAGGAAGGCTACGTTACAATCCCTCGAGGAAGGGCACCACTGACCATCTAATAATTCGCCGGCAACTTCACAACTCGCTTCTGGATCGCCCACATCACCAACTCGGCTTTGTTGTGAATCCCCAACTTCCGCATCAGATTGAACTTGTGGGCGTCCACTGTCTTCATGCTGAGCCCCAGAACGTCGGCCGCAGATCGCACCGTCCGGCCCTCGGCCAGCAACTTCAATACTTCGCGCTCCCGCGACGTCAACACCCGCTTCCGCGGAAGCAGATTCTCCGACGGCCATATCCCTCGCCGTCTCTCCGGCATATCCCCCAGCACCATCCTCTGGGCGGTATGGGTTCGCCTCACCATCTCCACTAACTCTTCGGCGGACGTGTGCCGTACCGCAAAGCTGTTCGTATCCGTGGGCGCTGCTTGCGCGTCGTCACCTTTATGGGCTGTCAGAAACAGCACTTTACTGTAAGGCGACTCGCGAAGAATCATTCCTTCGGTTCGGTCGGCTGCACCCTCAAACATGTGCGCGTCCGTGATCACGATTTCGGGCCGGTGCTCAAATGCCTTTTGCAACGCTTCCGCTACATTCCCGGCCTCGGCCACGACTTGCATGTCAGGTTCGTCGTCCAGTAGCCGCTTCAGGCCCTGGCGTAGCAGGACATGGTCGTGCACCAGAAGGCAGCGAATTTCCTTCTTGCCAATAGCGTCTTGGCGAATCTGTGCGGGGGGACACACAGGGCATCTCCTTTTTCGTGGCCAGAGAAACTTTACGAGCGGCACGGGCCCGGTCTGGACCCGGTACGGATGGACAACTGTTAATTGTACCCTCTTATTCCGGCATTTTGCTCATCGAAATCCACTTTCCTGTATCTTTTCTATAAAATCCACCCCGCCGCACTGTCAATCCACAATCCAGATTCCACCTCGCATCAGGTACAATCGACCGTTTATGCTCAACTACTTCACTGCGGGCGAGTCCCACGGGGAAGCTCTGGTCGCCTTTCTTTCCGGCCTGCCCGCCGGATTGAAAATCGATCAGGCCTTCCTCGACCGGGAACTCTGGCGTCGCCAGCAAGGCTATGGACGCGGCGGCCGCATGAAGATCGAGCGCGACACGGCCCACATCCTCTCCGGCGTCCGTCAGGGTCTTACCATCGGCTCACCCATTTCCGTTCAGCTTGAGAACCGCGACTGGAAGAACTGGCAGGAATCCTTGCCCGTCGGCGAGGGCGATCCTGCAAAGCACAAGCGTGTTGCCTCTCCCCGCCCCGGCCACGCCGATCTCGCCGGAGCCCTGAAATACAACTTTCCCGAGGCTCGCTACGTCCTCGAACGCGCCTCCGCCCGCGAGTCCGCCGCTCGTGTCGCCTTAGGGGCCATCGCCAAACTTTTCCTCGGCGCACTTGGCATCGAAGTCCTCAGTCATGTCGTCACCACCGGCAGCATCACCCTCTCCGATCAAGTCCCATGGGAAAAAATTCGTGGCCTCCACAATCGTGAGGAAGTTCTCCTCAACTGTGCCGACCCGGACATCGAACAGCGCATGAAAGAGGAAGTCGACAAGGTTCTCAAAACCGGGGACTCCCTCGGCGGCGTCTTCGAAGTCGTAGCCCACCAGGTTCCTCCCGGCCTCGGCACCTACGTCCAGTGGGACGAGCGCCTCGATGCCATGCTCGCCTCCGCCGTCATGTCCCTACAGGCAGTCAAGGCCGTCGAAATCGGCGCCGGAGTCGCTGCCGCTTTTGCTCCCGGCTCCGCCGTGCACGACGAGATTGGCTACACCGCGACCTCCGGTTACACCGGCTTCTCCCGTACCCGCAACAACGCTGGAGGCATCGAAGGCGGCGTCTCCAACGGCCAGGAGATTCGTGTCCGCGGTTATCTCAAACCAATCTCCACTCTTCGCCGCCCCTTGCAGTCGGTAGATTTCTCCACGCGTGAGCCCGTTAAGGCCGCCTACGAGCGTTCCGACGTATGCGTGGTGCCAGCGGCCGGAGTCGCGGCCGAAGCCATGGTGGCCCTCACCTTGTCGCGCTGTGCCCTCCAAAAATTTGGTGGCGATTCCATGACTGAAACCCTAAGAAACTTTCAAGGCTACTGCCAGCAGCTGAAAAACTATTGATGATTTACCCCATCGTAAAATTCGGCAACCCGGTTCTCGAAAAGCCTTCCGAAACCGTAACCGTCTTCGACGAGGAGTTGGAGAAGCTCACCGAAGACATGTTTGAGTCGATGTACGCCGCCCACGGCGTCGGCCTGGCCGCCCCGCAAATCGGCATTGGCCGCCGCATCGCCGTCATCGATGTCACTTTCAAAGAAGATCCCAACGCCAAGCTCGTCCTCATCAATCCCGAAATCATCCACACCGAAGGTCGCCACACCCAGAGCGAAGGATGTCTCAGCATCCCTGACTTCCGCGAGAACGTCTCGCGGCCCAACAAAGTCACCATTCACGCCCAGGACGTTCACGGCAAGGTTTACGAAAAAACCGGAGAAGACCTCTTGGCGCGCGCCTTCCTCCACGAGACCGACCACCTGAACGGCAAACTCTACATCAGCCACATCAGCGCCCTGAAACGCGACCTCATGAAGCGCAAGATTCGCAAGATGATGAAAGCTGGGGAATGGTAGGAAATTGCGAATTGCGAAATTTAGCAATTGCGTACCTTAGCTACGATCGCGAAACTTTTACTAAGACCGACCACTCCGTGGAAGAGCGCCCCTTTAAGGGCCGCGTAAGCGTATCAAAAGATTGAGGGGTTTCAGCCCCCGTGGTCGCAATATCATTTCAGTTATCAAGTTGCACCATTACAAAATGCCCTTGGATCTCGTTTTCTGCGGAACCCCGCGCTTCGCCGTCCCCACGCTTGAAAAGCTCGCCTCGGCTGGATTCCGCATTCATCTCGTGGTCACCCAACCCGACCGCCCCAAGGGCCGCGGCCTCGAACTCGTCCGTTCACCGGTCAAAGAATTAGCCCTCAAGCTAAACCTTCCCATCACGCAGCCCGACCGCATCAAGACTAACGACGAATTCCGCGCCCAACTCACCACCCTCAAGCCCGACGCCATCATCGTCGTCGGTTACGGACGCATCATTCCCCAATGGATGCTCGACCTCCCGCCCCTTGGCAACATCAACCTGCACGCCTCTCTGCTCCCGAAATACCGCGGCGCCGCTCCCATTCAATGGGCCATCGCTAACGGCGAGACCGTCACCGGCGTCACCACCATGCGTATCGATGCCGGCCTCGATACCGGCGATATCCTCCTCCAGCAGGAACGTGCAATCGCCCCCAACGACACCGCCGAGACGCTCGCGCCGCCCCTCGCTGCAATCGGCGCCGATCTCACCGTAGAGACCTTGCACCGCCTTCAAGCGAACTCGCTCGACCCTCGCCCCCAGGACAACTCGCAAGCCACTCTCGCCCCCATTCTGAAAAAAGAAGACGGCCTCGTGGACTTCACCCGCACCGCCGACGACATCTTCAATCGCATTCGCGGCTTCCAGCCCTGGCCCGGAGCCCATACAAAATTCCGCGGCAAGACCCTGCAGATTCTGAAAGCCTATCCCGCGTCCGATGCAGTTACTCCCGCCCAGTTGCGGACGCTATCCGATCGTCTCGTAGTCGGCTGCGGATACAACACATCGCTCGAACTCTTGGAGCTTCAACTCGAAGGCAAGAAGCGCTCCTCTGCCCGCGACTTCATCCACGGATATCGCCCCCAACCGGGTGAAACGCTGGGCTCGCCCTCCTGAAGGCCGCCCTCACTAAACGCTCGCGGCAGGTGCCCCCACAGCGTTCCAGTAAAATGAATCCATGTCTGAGACCAAGCCCTTTCGGCTAACGGAGTCCGTAAAAGCTGCGGGTTGAGCGTCCAAGCTGAGTCCGGCGGCGCTGGACACGGTGCTTGGGAAATTAGCCCGGCAACACGACCCCAACGTTCTGGTCGGCTTCGATCACGCCGACGACGCCGGAGTGTATCTCATCGCCCCCGACCAAGCGCTGGTGCAGACCGTAGATTTCTTCACCCCCGTTGTCGATGATCCTTTCACGTTCGGACAGATTGCGGCCACAAATTCCCTGAGCGATGTCTACGCCATGGGCGGCAAGCCTCTTACCGCGCTCGCCCTCGTCTGTTTTCCCGAGAAAGCTGACCTCGCAATTCTCGAGCGTATTCTTGCGGGTGGTCTCTCGAAGATGATCGAAGCCGAATGCACCGTGATCGGCGGCCACAGCATTCGCGACGAAGAAACGAAATTCGGATACTCCGTCACCGGGATGGTGCATCCCAAGAAAGTGCTCGCGAATAAGGGCGCCAAGGTCGGCGACTCGCTGGTACTCACCAAGGCAATCGGAACGGGCGTCATCTCCACTGCGATCAAGCGAGGCAATGCCGAGCCCGCGTGGATCGACGCAGCGGTTCTCTCGATGACCACCCTGAACAAGTGCGCCGCCGAAGTAATCGTCGACGGAAATTTTCGCGTGAATTCCATGACCGACGTGACCGGCTTCGGCCTGATCGGCCACGCCCGCGAAATGGTGCTGGCTTCGGATGTCTCCATCCGAATCTCCGCCGGCAAGATTCCTCTCGTGAAAGGCGCGCTCGACTGCGTTCGTGCGGGATACGTTCCTGCAGGACTTAAGAACAACCGCGAGTTTGCGGAGTGTCTGGTCGAATATGATGCCGGAGTTCCCGACGACGTGCGCGCCCTGCTATTCGATCCGCAAACCGCAGGAGGTCTCCTGATCTCCACTCCCGATGGTCCCTCGCTTACTCGAGCTCTCAACGACGCGGCCGTCGGCGCAGTTGAGATCGGCGCGGTTATGCCAAGCGTGAAACCGAGGATTTACGTGTCCACCTAGGGAGTGGACGCTCGCTCCGCATGCTCGAAATCCCCGCACCCATCCACGTTCTCACACATCTAGTAAGTATCCGCTCGCATTCAGATCAAGGCAGGTATCAAAATGCAAATTCGTGAGCTTGGACGCAGTGGTCTCAAGGTCTCCCCCCTCGGCTTGGGTTGCATGGGGATGTCGGAATTTTACGGAGACACCGACGACGCCGAATCCATCGCAACCATTCACCGCGCGCTGGATCTCGGCATTACGTTTCTCGATACGGCGGACGTCTACGGTCCCTTCAAGAATGAAGTACTCGTCGGTCAGGCGATCAAAGGCAAGCGAGACAAAATCGTGCTTGCAACAAAATTTGGGATCGTCCGCGATCCCGGCAATCCGCCCAAGCGCGGAGTCAGCGGCAAGCCGGATTACGTGCGTAGCTCGTGCGAAGCCAGCTTGCGCCGCCTGGGCGTCGAAACCATCGATCTCTATTACCAGCACCGCGTCGATCCCAACACTCCCCTCGAAGAAACCGTCGGCGCCATGGCGGAGTTGGTGAAAGCAGGCAAGGTCGATATCTCGGCCTGTCCGAGGCCTCCGCGCAAACGCTCCGCCGCGCCGTGAGAACCCATCCGATCGCAGCGCTGCAAACGGAATATTCGTTGTGGACGCGCGATCCCGAGAACGCAATTCTGGCGACATGCCGCGAGTTGGGAATTGGTTTCGTCGCGTATAGCCCTCTCGGCCGCGGATTTCTGACCGGGCAGTTTCAGAAATTCGAAGACTTCGCAGCCGACGATTATCGCCGTCACAGTCCTCGGTTTCAGGGAGAAAACTTCCAGAAGAATTTAGATCTGGTTCGTCGCGTGGAAGAGATCGCCCGCGAAAAGGGATGCCAGCCATCGCAACTGGCCCTCGCGTGGGTGCTGGCGCAAGGCAACGATATTGTTCCGATTCCCGGAACCAAGCGCCGAAAATACCTGGAGGAGAATGTTGGCGCGATCGAGTTGAAGCTCAGCAAAGAAGATCTGCGACGAATCGACGAAGTCTTTCCGCCGGAGGCCGCCGCGGGCGGAAGATATCCCGAGCACATGATGGCAATGGTGAACGAGTAGGCCGAAAAAGAGATCCTCAATGCCAAGCAGGCGCGACCCTCCAGGTCGCGCCTTTTTCCTTGGAACCAAATCACGTAGCAGCGGACACAGGTTGCCCTGAGCAACGCCGAAGGGTCCGGCCGCCAGAACGAATCAGAAGAGTACCTTGCAGATCACTTGCGTAATGTGGAGTCAACGGGGAAATGTTGTATCCTATGCCGCTTGTGCTGTTACGCCACTTCCAAGGAGAACTTCAACGCATGAGGTACTGGGCCCTTGTACTCGGACTCTCGTTGCCGCTTAGCCTGTCATTCGCCTTCGGCCAGGACGCCGAAGGCTGCAAAGACTCGCCTCTGATTCAACGCATGCCGGGCAGCACCCTTTCGACCTGTGACCATAAGGAATTCGACTCTGTCGAGATGCCCGTCGGAAAAAATGCCGACGGCGATCCGGTCACCAAAAACATTGAAGGCGAGGTCTGGTCCTGGAGCTTCACCAATCGCGAGGGTCTCAGCGACGTCCAGGTTTACCGCAACTTTCTGAATGCCCTGCAGAAGGCTCCCTGGACGATCGACTTCCAGAGCCCCAACGGCCAAATCACCGCCCACAAGGGCGCTGACTACATCTTCATGGACAACATGAACGCCGGTTTCTACTACCAGACCATCGTCCATTTAAAAGAAATGCAGCAAGAGGTCGTCGCCGATGCCGCCACAATGGACAACGCAATCAAGCAGAACGGTCACGTTGCCGTCTACGGGATTCACTTCAATACCGGCAAGGCCGACATTCTTCCCGACTCGGAAAGCACACTGAACGAGATCGTCAAACTGATGCAGCAGGATGCTGCTCTGCAGTTGCGCATCGAAGGCCACACCGACAACCAGGGCAACGCCGGTGCCAATCAGGCGCTCTCGGAGAAGCGCGCCCAGTCAGTCGTCGCATGGCTCACGGCCCACGGGGTTCCCGCCGCCCGTCTCACTGTGAAAGGTTTCGGCCAGACGAAACCGGTCGCCGACAACTCCACCGAAGATGGCCGCGCCAAGAACCGGCGAGTGGAACTAGCCAGGCAGTAACGCGGTAGCCGTTACATTTGTCCCGCAATTCAGAAGACCACAGCCGTAGACGCGACCTGATGACGGTCGCGCCAAGAAAAGCGCAGAACTGCTTAAGGCAGTCACCCAGGAGGAATCGCAATGCGGATGCCACGGTATTTCGGAACAGCGCTCATGATGCTGGCTCTGATCTCTTCGCTCCAGGCGGCCGGACAGCCGGGCAGCGAGGGAGACCTGCGGGATCCGAACCCGCAGGAACGGCAAATCCTAATGCACTATCGCGAGGTAATCGGCAAGCTCCTCGACCAATTTCGAAGCGATGACTGGGACGAGAAGATCGATTACGAGATTACCGACGATGTGTCGGTGAGCGGCGACCCCGACGTGCCTCTGGACATCAACGAGCTCATCCAGCGCTCCTACACAATCCGTCCAGGCTCGGCGCTATACCAGAAGGAAGTGGCTCCCCTTGCCGAAAAGTTGACGGCAACTACCGACCCCAACGAGATGGCCCGCCTCGCCAAGCAGCGGAAAGTTACCAACCTGACTACCGAGGTGCACTTCAACCGGCTGTGTGTAGGACTGGACTCAGTTCCGGCGGCGGGCTCCGATCTGCACATTCCAGGAACCGCCATGGCCTACCACGTGAAGCCCGCCAAGTTGGGGAGAGGGGCAGCAGTTGTGCTCATGTTTGGCAATTGGAAAACCGCGACGTGGAACGCAGACAACAGCTGCGCGCGCTACAAGTTCAAGCACGCCGCACATCAACCGGCCATCGAGAACGTAGTGATTGAGTTGGACGGATCACCGGAGCGCATCGATCAATTGCTAAAGTCGGTGAAATGGGATGACGTCAATAGTGCGCTGACTGAAAAGCCTTAGAGGATATCGAGAGAAAATTAGCGGAGAAAGACGAAAGGGGAGGCTCGCGTGAAGACATTCACGGGGATTTGCGTGCTGGCAGTTTTGCTCGGAGTTACATCGATGGCCTGCGCTCAACAGCAGGACGATTTCTATCTGGCTCCGGGTTACAGGCTGACTGTTGCAGTTGACAATTCAGTGGACTTGTCGCTGATCGAGCTCGATGTTGACGGGCTGACTCATCAGGCTTTGGCTGATGCCGAGGGCTGGACCATCAACGGAAAAGACAGCAGTGAGCTTGACCCATCGGAAGGTAAGTTCCGGACCGGGATGCCGCCTACCACCGGCACTTACACGGCGCCGCATACGGTCCCGAAGGTCAATCCGGTGGCGGTCGCACTCTCCTTTCATCCGACTCGCGGAAGCAAGACCAAAGAAACCGTGGTCTGCAATATCACCATTGTCGATCGGAGCAACAATTTTCAGGTTTCGGGAAGAGCTGGATCGCAGGACTCTTTTCAACTGGACGACCGCTTCTCAGCGCCCGCCGTACGAAATATGCTGGCGCGTGCAGCCATGGCAGGGCCTGAATTAATGGTCAATGTTAGCGCCATGCAGCCGGGAGGCGCCGGAGGCGGAGTGAAATCCAACTCCAACGGGACGATGGTATTGACGATCGCCGGCACCTCCCCTGGACAGTTCAATTGGACCTTGCCCGGAAGTTCGGCGACGACCGTGATGCTCACCATCGCAGGCGGTTCAGGAGCGGAAATGTATTCCACCGGCGATTGCCTGCCGCACGGAAGCAACAACTGCACGCCCACGCCCACCCATGGGTACACTCGCATCAAGTCCTACGATCCCAAAACCGGCGAGGTCGGCGGACTCTTTCAAGGTACGGTCGTCAAGCTCGACCGCAATGGCAGGCCATCCACCTATGCCACAGCCTCCGGCAGCTTCCAAGTCACATTGCAGTCCCTCGGCGGAATGCGTCCCTGATGTGATGAATCTACGCCAGGAAAACTTCAGTCGAAAGGTCGCGGCTTAAGCCGCGACGCAAAGTCCGTGGAAGAGCGGCCCTTTGAGAGCCTGCCCTGAGCTTGTCGAAGGGGCCGCGAAAACAAATCCAAAAGCTCTAGCTCTTGAGGTTAGGGTGCGTTGCGCTGGGTGCCCCATCCTTGCGCGTTCTTTGGAGGTGGCCGAGGCTTTTGATTTCGATATCACCGACGGGGTCGCCCCACCCTTCCCGCGGTTTGTGCGGGAGGGTGGGCCTTCGGGAAAGCAGACACCACTCCCTGCCGTTCCCGCTTCCGTGCGGTCCACTGCGATTCAATTTCCACCACTCCCTAGGCGACAGCGGCACAGTGCGCGAAGCTGCTCCACTTCCAGTCCTCGGGACGATTGGCTAACCCAGGGCGAGCCAGCCCCCGAACAGGCCTATTCGCAACGAAGTGCGATCATCGGATCGACTTTGGAGGCGCGACGCGCTGGTACGGCGCATGCCAACCCAGACACTACGCTCAGGAGAATTGTTCCCGCTAAGAGAACGACAGGATCGCGCGGGTTCGCTTGTGCCCATTTCGCAATGACTTGGTTTAAGGCCAAGGAAAGAGCTATACCTGCCAAGATTCCGGCGCCCAGGCTTACCGAGGCCGCCCGGAAGACCATTCGCAGCACGTCCGCACGCTGCGCGCCCAGCGCCATACGAATCCCGAATTCGTTGGTTCGTTGTGCCGCTGTGTAGGACACGACGCTATGTAGCCCTACGGCAGCGAGGGCCAGGGCGAGCCAGGCAAAAATGCCAAAAATCCAGGCCGCGACATGCTCCTGCTGCCACTCGGGTTCATAAGTGAGGCGAGTTTCGAGATCATAAGCGCCA
>Ga0070711_100000288_pt1 | contig 26107 bp, 63 predicted proteins | sample LARL53metaG_FD_65452 | JGI IMG/M metagenome (GOLD analysis project Ga0070711, IMG submission 65452) | Corn, switchgrass and miscanthus rhizosphere microbial communities from Kellogg Biological Station, Michigan, USA - LAR L5-3 metaG | ecosystem: Host-associated > Plants > Roots > Rhizosphere ... | reverse complement strand
TTTTTCGCCTCAAACCATCCCTCAACAACAGAGAACGCTAGTGACCACGGTGAATCAAGGTGAGCTAAGGATGCTCGGTTCGGTGCCTTCCACCGAGCTTTTAGACGAGAAGCTGATCGAGCAATGCGGGTCGTTCCAGCAAGCGCTGGGCGTGTCGCGTGCGATGGCTCGTCGCAAGCCCACGGATGGCGCCCTTGCTGATCTGCTCGGACTACAGAAGTCCGTGTGGTCGCGCATCCAGCACAAGCCCAAGGACTCGCCGGCTTACATGCCGGAGGACCGCTATTCGACGTTGTGCGAGGCGTTGGGGAACGTGGGCGTCATTCAGTGGCTGGCGTACAAGACCGGCCACCGCTTGGTCCCTATGGCCGAGACGCGGGCTCAGCGGCTACGTCGCGAGCTGGCCGAGGCTGAAGCCGCGGAGGCCGCATGACCGCCCCCAGCGTCTACCGCCGCCGCAAGAAGATGCGCCTGCTGATGGCGCAGGGCGGCAAGTGCTTCTACTGCGGCCGCTCGATCAACCTGCTGGGCGCCACGTTCGACCACATCGTGCCGAAGTGCAAGGGCGGGACGCTTCGCCTGTCGAATGCCTGCATCGCCTGCCGTAAGTGCAACCAGGCCAAGGGCGCGATGCCTCAGGCCGACTACCTGAAGAGCATTGGGAGGACGTATGGCTAAGTTCTTCGTGGGGCAGCGGGTGCGGGTCGTGGCGTGTGATTACGAACCGATGACGTACATGATCGGGGCGGAAGGGATTGTTAATGAGCTCGATTGCCTGAACGCAAGGAACATCCCCGGCCACGTGGGCATAACTGTTCGCGGCAATGAGCGCTGGTGTTTTTTGCCTTGGGAGCTTGAACCCATTGTCCCCGAAGGCATGCAGCCCTGCGAATGGTCCGAATGCCTCTGGCAGCCGGAAGGCCTGCACGCATGACCGCTCCCGATTTCCGCCCCTACAAGCGATCTGCCGAGGTTGTGGGCCACATCATCAACGGCCAAGAAGGCCTAGGCCTTGGGTTCGACGAGGTCGAGATCGCTTCGCTGCAGACCGCCGTCTTTGCAATGGATCTGGTGCCGGAGCTGTATGAGGCGTTGGACGCTCTTATCCCGCTTGCTGAGGCGTCGCATTTTGGCGGCCCAGATACAGCAGCCCTACTGGCCACTGCCTATGCAGCTATCACCAAGGTCCGCCTGGGCGCATGACGACCACTGAATGGCTAGCCCACTGCGCCTGGCTGTGCCGCTACGGCCGTCCCATGACTCCCGCCGAGCTATCCGAGTTCAACCAATCTAAAGCGCGGACTGCCGCCCAAGACGAGCAGCGCCGCAATCCTCAACCGCAGTTGGAGTTGCCGACGTGACTTTCGATCAACAGTTGAAAGAGTTCGTGGAAACGGAGCGTGACAACAAGCCAGCTGGGCGCCGCGGCGATGCACGGGCTCATGTCTGACGGGTTCTTTGCGGAGTCCCCGGAGAACACAGCCAAAGCAGCCGTGCGCTACGCCGACGCCCTGATCGCCGAGCTGGACCGGGAGCCGCAGCGGTGAGTAGAGATATTGGGTCAAGCGAAATCATGCGCTCAATGCGGCTGATGGCATGGGAGCGGGCGATGGGCGAACTCAACTCGATGCTCCAGACGTACTGGGGCAGCACAGAAGAGTTTGAGGCTATCAACAACGTCGCAAGCCGCTTCATCACCGAGGTGGAAGACGAGGGATTGCACGAATGACCGCGCCCAAGTTCACGCCGGCCCCATGGGTCGTCGAAATCAATCGCTGGGACGAGCTAAATGTGCTTTCCGCCAATGAGCGTGATCGCGCTGATGCGCCAGTCGTCTATTACATCGCCGAGAACGTAGGCGGTCGCGTCAATATCGACGTGAATCCGTACGACTACAGCGAACAAGAAGCCAACGCCCACCTAATCGCCTCCGCGCCGGAGCTGTATGAGGCGCTGGAGAAGTGTCGCGAGTGGGTGCAGTTGGCTGCAGATCATCCGGCTGCCGAGCCTGGCGTTTACGACGCGCTATGGGCGCTTGATGCGGCCCTCGCCAAGGCCCGGGGTGAGTCCAATGGCTAAGAAGCTTATGTCGGTCACTGTGAAGGGGGAGCGCAGCAGGTGGTGCTTCTCCATCTACGCGGACCCGCAGTACCTGGACGAATGGCGTGCGGACGGCCTGGAAATTTACGAGGTCTGCAACGTCATCCCCATGTGGGTGCCGGGCTGGGCAGTTCGCCCGTGGTGCATCGCTCAGGACCTCTTCAACTTCAAGAACCCATGGGGTGCTGATTCATGAGCCCAGAACTCCTGAAGGCCCTAGAGGCTCGCAAGGAGGCGATCAAGCGTGATGACGCGGCATGGTGGCTGCGCGAACTAGCGGTAGCGAGGTGGTGTGGTGAGACGGTCTTTCCGCTGGCGATTGCGCGGTGGGTCCGAGAGATCGGCGAGCGGGTGAGGGGGTAAGGGGGGAGATATGGCAGACGACTGGATCAAGGTTCGGGTCAAGTTGCCGAGCGATGGGCGCATCAAAATCGCGTCACGCTCATGTCACGCTTCAACCGTGACAACGTTTGGCGCACTTGTCACGCTGTGGTGTTTGGGCGACGCGCATGCAGACCAAAACGGCGTGCTTATTGGCTACACCGAAGCCGATATTGATGAGCTTGTTTGTGTCCCCGGCTTCTGTAAGGCGCTGCCTGCGGAGTGGATCGACCTGTCGGGAGAGTTCGTAAAACTCCCGGAATATCAAGAGCATAACGGGCAGACGGCCAAGACTCGGGCGCAGGCAACCAAGCGGAAAAGGCGCGAAAGGGATGTCACGCCCGAGTCACGCCCAAAGCGTGACACAAGCGTGACCAGAGAAGAGAAGAGAAGAGAAGAGAAGAAAGAACTACAAAGGGAGGTTTTGCCTGACTGGTTGCCGCCCGAAAAATGGGCGGACTTCGTCGAGCACCGCAAGACCATCCGCAAGCCGATGACCGACCGGGCGAGGGAGCGAATGCTCCGGCACCTCGCCAACCTGAAGGCGAAAGGGCATGACGTGCCCGCGCTCATGGACAAGGCGATTCGGTCCGGCTGGCAGGACGTGTACGAACCGAAGCCGGCTGACGCGTTCAACGCGCTCCCGGTCGCGACCTCGCCCGGCGGTGGACGGAGGGCTCTGTGATCAACACCCCCGCGTTCGCAGAAGAGGCGGTCCTCGGCGGCGTGTTGCTCGACAACACCCGCTTCCACGAAGTGGCCCCACTGCTGTCCATCGAGCACTTCACCAATCCATTCCGTAAGCGCCTCTGGGGCGCGATCAGGGATCGAGTGCTAGCAGGGGAGCCGGCCGACGCTGTAACGGTCGGAGAAACGATCCCAAGCGATTTTAGCGACATTGTAGACCTCGCCACTCACTGCATCACCGGTCCTTCGACGCTGGACTACGCCGGCATCGTTCGGGAGAACTGGCGCCGCCGGGAGGCCGGGGTCATCGGGCAACGTCTGTTGTCGTCGCTGAAGGCCAAGGAAGACGGGGCGGTTGACGAGGCTATTGGCGCCTTGATCGCCCTGAACTCGACCGTCACCGAGTGCGAGTACACGGGCAAGCAGGCGATGGCCATGGCGTGGAACAAGGCTCAGGAGGCATACGCCAACGGTGGCGTGCTGCCTGGCATAACCACGGGTATCCACTCGCTGGATGACCTGCTCGGGGGCTGGCACGACTCCGACCTGACGTTGATCGGCGCCCGGCCGGCGATGGGCAAGACGGCCTTCATGGTCAACCTGGCCGAGGCGGCTGCCGCGGCGGGTTACCCGGTCGGCCTAGTGAGTGCGGAACAGCCGGCGATCCAGATCGGCCTGCGGCGGTTGTCGCTCGCCAGCAAGGTAGCGGCCACCGCGCTTCGTTCGGGGCAGCTGCACGACGAGGACTGGGCCAAGCTCCAGGCCGGCGTGACGCGTGTGGCGCCTGCGCCGATGTGGATCTACGACCGGAGCGCATTGACACTGGACGAGTTGGTCGGTGTTGCCCGGAAGTGGCGGCATACGCACGGCATCAAGGCGCTGTTCCTGGACTATGCCCAGCGCGTCACCGTGCCCGGCGCCGAGCGCATTACCGAGGTCTCGGCCATTGCCCGAGGCCTGAAGAACCTCGCCCGCAACTTGAACATCCCAGTGGTGGCACTGGGGCAGGTAAAGGCCGCAGTTGATGCGCGGCCGGACAAGCGCCCAAACGCAGGAGATCTCGCGAACAGCGATGAGCTGACCCGTGAAGCCGACCAAATCCTGATGCTCTATCGGGACGAGGTCTACAACCGCGACACCGCAGACCGAGGGATCGCCGAGCTTCTGGTCGAGAAGAATCGGCACGGACCTACCGGCTTCATCCGGCTCAAGTTCTTTGCCGAGACGATGCAGTTCGCGGATCTGGCGCGGGAGGAATTTTGACCATGCGCAGATCGATCAAGGCCCCGACTAAGGCGCAAGCCAGCTACCAGGATCGCGCTCGGTCTCTCGGGTGCGTGGTGTGCCGCTACCGAGTGGCGCATGGGATGCAGGTCGCGCAGCAGGGCGGCTGCACTGAGTTGCATCACCGCAACTTCAACGACTGGCACGGAGCCAAGCAGCTAGGCCAGGACTTCGTGGTCGCACTGTGTTCCTGGCACCACCAGGGCACGCCGTTCGAGGACTCGTCGTCAACCGCGATGCGCGACGAGTTTGGCCCGACCTACAAGCACGCAGCTGATTTTCGCGAGTGGACATACGACGTGCTGCCTGGCATGGGCCGAGGCACCGAAGCGTGGCAGCACTACCAGGACATTCTTCTAGAGGGTGGCGAACCGTGATTAGTGAACGTGCATGCAGGCAGTGCTGCGTGGTGAAGGCGATGGAGGCATTCAGCTTGGCAAAGAATGGGCCACGCGGCCGACATTCGTTCTGCAAGGAGTGCCGTAACGCGCGGAACGGAATCGCGAACAAGCTTCGCAGGCTGGACGCAGGGCGGGAAAAGCCGAACTGGCCGCGCGATATGGGCGAGCGAATTCTGGACGTTTCCATCAACAACTGGCCAGCCCTCGCGCCGGCCAACGACCTGTTTTGGAGGATTGGGGCATGAGTCAGGCCAAACTAAAGCCGTGCCCGTTTTGCGGCAATGTAGACATGGACAACGATGAGGGCTGCTTTCCGGTGCGATTCCATCAAGGACGCCCCACCGCATGGGAAGTCCGTTGCGGTAACCCAAGCTGCTTCGCGTTTGAAGCCGAAGCGGGGAGCCGAGAGATCGCTATCGAGAAATGGAATCGCCGATATGCAGGAGAGGCCCTTGGCCCAGAGTTCAAGGGTCATTACGCGGCTGCGGTTCTGGCGCTGGCCAAGAAGCGAGGTGATTTGTGACCACGCCACAGTTCGTTTTGGTCTATCGGCGTTGCACAAAGGTGCTGCTAGACATCATAAGTGACTCCGAAGACATGCTTTTGGATGAGGCTGACCTGGAGTCACTGCGCACTGCAATCGAAGCCATGCGCCTTGTGCAGGAGCTTTATCAGGCCTGTCTAATTGCCGAGGACGTGTTGGCCTATTTGGAGGACGAGATAGGCGAGGGCCATCTAGAAGTTCGTGATGCACTTCATGCCGTGGCGGCCGCTATTGATAAGGCGCGAGGTGAATCATGACCGGCGCCTACTCCCGCAACAAAGGTAAGCGTGCAGAACTGGAGTTGTGCCATCTGCTGTCCGACTACCTGGGCGGCCAGTTCAATCGCAACTACAAACAAATGGCCCAGCGTCAGCACGGCGACATCGAGCAACTGGTAGGACCATACCTGATCGAATGCAAGAACCAGGCAGAGATCAAGATGCCGGAGTGGTGGCGGCAGGCGTGCGATGCCGCTACCGCACGAGGCGCGACTCCCTGTGTGGCCTACAAGCTGGCCCGCCGCGGCTGGAAGTTCGTTGTCCCGATGCCCGAAGCCGTCGCCGCCAAGTCGTCCTGGTCGTGGGACCTGAAGTACACGATGGAGCTGCACCAGGACGGGTTCTTCTTAATGTTGCGCGAGAGGGGGTGTTGACGTGTGGTGCGCGGAGTGTGGCGCAAGCATGACGAGGCGCGAGGATGGCGCATGGCATGGCTGCTGTGGCCGCCTGGGGTACTGGAGCGAGTTGCCTCCATTGCCTCGCGACAGCTGGTATCCGGTCCATCGCCACGGACGGCTCACGTTCTACCCAACAGCTAAATGGCCTGCCGGTTTAAAGCCGGTGGTGCCGCAAGGGGAATAGGCATGTCCGTCGAATCTATCCTGAAAGACCTCTCCGCGGCGCTCGCGGCCGAGGGTTGCGACCCCGAGCGGATCGGGGATTTCGAGGCGTACTGCATCGGCCAGTTCGGACGGCTGAGGAAGCAGCGGGATAGGGACATCCGGGACATGCAGATTGCACAGTTGATCCCCGAGGGGCCGGTTGCGGTGATGGAGCGCTTCGGCTGTCCTAAGCGCACCGCATTCTGGCGCGCAGCACGGGGGCGAAATTTGTTGAAACGAGTGCAACGAGCCCCGTAGGCGGTTGCACTTTTCTGCGGAGAATCGGTTCCATCAAAGGTCCTACGAGACTGTTGACATGGTGCCGATGGTTCTGGATGTAGTGGCGGTTACGATGTTTGTTTGTATGGGGCTGCTGTTTTGTTTCGGCACCCTCTACTTGCTGGTCATATTGGCCCTTGAAGGTGTGCGAACCATTCGTCGCCTGCGAGGCTCACTCCAATGAGCCAGACCCGCAAAGGCTCTGCCGCCGAGGCTCTGGCCAACACGGCTATCGGATGGCTGGTCAACTTCAGCGCCAATTTGCTCGTGCTGCCGCTGTTCGGCTTTACGTCGATCACGCCCGCTAAGGCGTTCGGCATTGGTGTCGTCTTTACCGTCATCAGCCTCGTGCGCAGCTATATCTTGCGCCGAGTGTTCGACCGTATGCACTGGGGGAACAAGACGGCATGAGTGGGCCCTTTCCCGAAGACTCCGCAGCCCGCAAGACGTACCCACTGTACTCGGGGGTGCTGCAGTACTTCCCGGCTGCCCTCGCGAAGGTGGCTCACCACAGCTACCTAGGCAACGAGAAGCACAACCCTGGGCAGCCGCTGCATTGGGCGCGAGGCAAGTCAGATGACCACCTGGACGCGGCTGCGCGACATTTGGCGGAGGGCGATCTGGTCGGCTTGGCGTGGCGATCGCTGGCGGCGTTGCAGCTCAAATGTGAGAAGGACGGGGCGCCAGTTGCTCCAGGTGCGAAAAGCGTTCCCGCCGGTCTAGCGGATGACTGGATCAGCTGGCTTGGCGGGGAAATGCCGGTTGATGGCCGCACGATGGTCGAGTGCCGGTTAAGGGGCGATTTCTGCGAGACCCGCAGTGCAGACTTTTTCGACTGGTCATACCTGAAAGATGCAGAAAGCGATGACGACATCATCGCCTACCGTGTGGTGAAGGAGGGCGAGTGAAGCGCCATCTAATTATTCCAGATCGCCAGCTCAAGCCCGGTGTCCCGCTCCACCACAACCGCTGGATTGGCATGGCGATCCGCGAGTACGAGCCCGATGTGGTGATCGACATCGGCGACAACGCAGACTTTCCGAGCATCTCGACCCATTCGGCGCCTGGCACCTTGGGCAAGGAGGGGCAGCGCCTGCTCCGGGACATCGAGGCCGCGAACGAGGGCGAGCGCCTGCTGCGCTACGGCATGGCCGACTTCAAGCCCAAGCGCATGATTCGGCTGAGGGGTAACCACGAGAACCGGCTGCAGCGCTACATCGACGCCAACCCGGTGCTTGAGGGGCTGGTGGGCCTGCACCTGCTGAACGACTCAGACTGGGAGCTGGTGCCGTACTGCAACGGCTCGCCTGGCATCGTGATGGTGGACGGCGTGGCATACGCCCACTACTTCGCTAATCCGAACACGGGAAAGCCGATCAGCGGGACCATCGCGAATCGGCTCGCCAAGATCGGGTGCAGCTTCGTGCAAGGGCACCAGCAGGGCTTGCTTCAGGGAAACCACCAGTACGCCACCGGCAAGATCGGATACGGCATCGTGGCGGGTTCGGCCTACCTGCATGACGAGGAATACAAGGGGGCGGCGAACGCGCACTGGCGCGGCATCGTCATCCTCAACGAGGTTCGGAACGGCCAGTTCTGCGAGATGCCGCTGACCTTGGACTATTTGTGCCGCAAGTACGAGGGCATGAGTGTTGCGCGGTTCCTCCAGCGCAATGTGCGAGGGGCGAAGGAGAAGTATAGTTTGGCGCGAGCAGCGTGATGGGTAACGAAGCGCCCATTGGCACTGGCGGAAATTGGGAGCTACGGGGAGTAGATCTTGATGTGCTGTTTGCGCAGGACGACCTCAGCGAAGCAGCGCTCTCCGCAGCGATCCGGGCATCTGCGAAGTTCAATACCTCGTTCCCGGGGTGGTTCCTCTATCGCCGGGTCGCGAATGGAACGACCATGTTCGACCGAGAGCTTGAGGCTTGGGCCGTTGGTTGCGGGCAGGCCTTGGCGGCAGCGGAGAAGCAGAACGGGCGCCGGTGGGTAAGTGGCGCAGTCCGAGCCAAGGCTGGCTGGATCGAGCAGGCATCCAGGGATGCACTGGACTACGTCATCTTCGGCCGCTATCCCGCCGGCTTGAATGCGCGGGCAAGTCATTTTGGGGTTTCGAACAAGACGTATCAGGCAATCCGCGATCCGATGTCACGCTGCATGTGGATCGGCCTGGAGACGTTCCGGTCAGTGTTGTTCGCTGAATACTGGCAGGTTCGCAGAGATGAAAATTACCCGACCCCGGTTTCGGCCGGATAATAGAAGTAGGGAATTTTCTATGCCCGCACAGCCTCTGTCATCCAACTCGAGCGAGTTGTGCTTGACATGCCAGAACCGGCGGGCACCTTTCCACGCGAGGTTAACGATGAACTGGGCAATCGCAAAGGCTGAAACGGTGGACTTCTACGCGGCCAGCCTGAAGTCGGGCAAGGCGGGCGATGTCTACGAGTATAAGGCAATCCGCAAGTTCAAGACTCGCGACCAGGCGCGGGCCTACAAGGCCGCCCGCAAGAACCCGCAGGCTTACGTGATCGTCAATACCGCGGACCGGACGATCTGCCGCTGACATGACGACGATTGCGTACGACCGGGCGACGCGGACGATGGCTGCGGACACGCAGTGTTCGGCGGGCGCCCGGAAGCTTCGTACGCACAAGGTGCGGCGACTGAAGGACGGTGGCTTGATCGGGTCGTGTGGCTCGATGGTAGACATCCTCAAGATCCACCGTTGGGCCGAGGCGGGCTTCCCAGAGAAGGGGAGGCCCGATCTTGGCGACGATGCCGACTTCGAGTCTCTGATTGTTAATGGCGACGGCGGCGTCTTCCTGCTCGATGAGGCCCTGGAGCCGATGGAGTTCTCGGACGAGTTCCTGGCAATCGGATCGGGCGGCCCGTATGCGACCGCGGCAATGGCCTGCGGCAAGACGGTAACGGAAGCGGTTGAGCTGGCCGCTCGGTTCGATCCTGCGACGAGCGCCCCTGTGGAATTGTTCCATGTGGAGCGCAAGGCGGCGAAGCGTGCCAAACGCAAGTGACCCGGACAAGGTCGCAGAGGACCTGTTGTGGGCCTGTGCGGATGAGGGCGTTGTGGCGCTTGTGGTATCGGTCCGCGATGGCCAGGTGTTCGTGCGATGCCAGAACGGCGACCATGTGGAGCCGTTGCTGAAGCTGGTTCTGAAGCAGTATTGCGGAGCGCCTGATGGAGTTTCGTTGAACTGAGTTCTATCGCATGCGGCCTGCGAGCGCGGGATTTGTAGGAAGGCGGGCACGTGAACCTGCTAACCGAACCCGGGGCCGGCCGCAGTCGATAGAGCTTTGATCCATTCACAAACAAATTCAGGTTCTTCGATAAGTATCTGATAGATCGCCGGAAGTAGGTCGATTTATCTATGCAGTTTTGATGCGGCGGCGTGGATGGACACGCTGACGCCCAGGAAAGACTGGGCGGTGAACGAGGCCGATAGGTCTTACGGCGAGACTAGTAAGGGCATTGCGAAGTGCCCAGCCGTAGCGCGAAAGCGGGTAACCAACCCCGCCCGCATCATCCAAATTGGCGAATGCCCGGGCTGACGGGCACACACGTAAGGTGATCTGTAGGACGACTGCCTCGGCGTCCCGGCTACAGATATGTCGGAGATCAGCGCCGGCCGCCAACCACTTTGGCCCCGTCGTGAGACGCCGCCAAACCCGATACGGGAATTCCCGTATCGGTACCCGATGCCGGAATTCCGGCATCGCCATATCGGAGGCTCAGCGCCTCGCTCAGGGGAAGCGTTGTGCTCGAAATGATCGGCGTAGGGGCCTCGGTGATCGTGCCGCTGCTGGGCTTCATCGTGTGGCTCGTGCGGCTTGAGGGGCGGTTGAACGTCCAGGACGCCAAGCAGCAGGGCACAGAGAAGCGCATCGACGGTCTGGAGCAGCGGATCTTTGCGCAGCTCGACCGGATTGAGAACCTGTTGCAGAACAAGGCGGACAAGGAATGAACTGGATCCGCTTCTAGATGACGATCTGGGCGATGCCTATCTGTCGATTGCTGGGTGGGTTCTGATGAAGGGGCGTATTGCAGCAGGCGGCGGTGTACTGGCCCTGGCGGCTGGCCTCATCAGCTACTACGAAGGCTACGTGCCGCGAGGCTACGCAGACCCCGTAGGCATCCCGACGGCATGCTACGGCCACACCGGTCCCGAGGTCCGGCTGGGGCAGCTGTACACGAAGGCGCAGTGCGATGCGCTACTGACCCAGGACATTCGGATCGCTCAGTCGCAGGTCAAGCGCTGCATCAGGGTTCCGCTCAAGCCGCACGAAGAGGCGGCGCTGGTGTCATTTGCGTTCAACGTTGGCGGGCAGGCCCTGTGCGGCTCGACGCTCGCCAAGCGGATCAATGCGGGGCAGCTACCTAGCGCATGCGCTGAGATGTCCAAGTGGATCTACTCCCGCGGCCTGAAGTTGCCTGGCCTAGTCAAGCGTCGGGCCTCAGAGCGGGCGATGTGTGAGGGGGAATCTCGGGGCCTGATATGAAAGCGCTGTGCCTGCTTGCGGTCTTGGTGCTAGGCGGAAGCTGGGCGACGGAGCGGCCGAAGAGCGATCCGCACGCGACCACCTTGCGGCTTGAGTTCTCGGACGGCGGTCTGTGCAGCGGTACAGCAGTTGGGCGGCATACGGTGCTTACCGCGACTCACTGCCTCGAAGGCGGGGCCGTCCTTCGGAATATCAACGGCAAGGTCGCAAGCATTGCCCGGCAAGAGGATGACGGTAAGGACCATTCCCTGCTGGTCGTAAGCCTGGCGTTCGAGCAGTTCGCACAGATCGGCGGGGTGCTTGGACAGGGCGACCAAGTCGAATACTGGGGCAATCCAAGCGGTCTGTCCGATCAGTATCGGCGCGGTGTGGTTTCGGGTTATGGGCAGGGTGTGGTGTTGATCGACGCGAACGGCTGGAAGGGTGACTCGGGCGCCGGCGTGTTTAAGGCCGGGAAGGTCGTAACAGTGGTGTCTGGCCTGTTCGAACGAGAGTCGTTCGGGCTGATGGTCGTGACGACTTTGGAGTTCACCCCTAAGCAGATGGCGATCATCAAGTGACAGTCCTGTTGCGCTACTGGCGGGTCCTCGCTGTGCTTGCGCTTCTGGCGGGCACCTATTACTGGGGCTGGTCAGCTGGCCACAACAAGGCGGCCTTAGCCTGCGAGCGATCGCGCAACGCCGACGCCGCGGACAGCAAGCGCTTCACCGACGAACTCAACCGCAAGCTGCAGCAAGCCCTTAGCGAGCCCCAGGCGCCCAAGGTCAAAGAGGCCATCCGTGCGAACCCTAGCCATTGCGATGTGCCTAAGCCTGTTGCTGATGGGCTGCGCGAGGCAATCCGCGCGGCCAACGCCGCCGAGTGAGGCCATGACTCGGTGTCCTGCAATCCCTGAGCCGCTGACCGACAGCGGTGACGACTGGAACGCGTGGAAGGCGGACATGATCGACCTGTACTCGGTGTGCCGGAAGCGGCATGGGGCTTTGGTGGATTGGGAGAATCGATGAGCTTCCATTTGGCTCTGATGGTGCATACGTTGGCGGTGGCGTACCGGCATGCCATCGAAACGACTCAGTTCCCGCTCGGCTGGGACGAACGAGACGCGAAGATATGAGCGAGTTCGGCACTCTGACAGTTGGAGCTCTGGGCCCTGGCTTCATGTTCCCGTTTGCGGGCACTGACTTGCCAGACGGCTTTCTGTGGTGCGACGGCTCGGCCTAGGACCGACTGGCCTATGCGCCGTTGTTTGCGGTGATCGGTACGACCTACGGCGCCGGCGATGGCGTGTAGACATTCAACCTGCCTGACTGCCGCGGCCGGTCGATTGTAGGAGTGGGGCAGGGCTCTACGGCTGAGGGCGGAGGCACGGGAACGAATCGCGCTCTCAGGGCTAAGGGCGGCGCGGAGACGCACACACTGACCAGCGGGCAGATGCCGGCGCATACCCATCGGGTCACCTACGACAAGACCACCTACGCCGCCGACGCGACTATCTCGCTTCTGGGAAGCGGTAACCGCGTCACTGGGTTTCAGTCCACGACTGTGACCAGCACAAGCGCGGGCTCTGGATCGCCCACACCGCAGAACAACATGTCTCCTTTCATCGCTATCAACTGGATCATTCGAACTGTATGAGCGGTAAGGGCGACACTCCGCGACCGCTGAGCGTGGATCAAGACACGTTCGCTAGCAACTGGGACGCGATCTTCGGAAAGAATCAAATGGGGCTTGGCCGAGTGGCTGAGGCATCCAGCTCTAACCTGGAGAACGTTGGTTCGATTCCAACAGCCCCCGCCATCTATATCGACCCCGTAAGCGGGGCCTAGGTTGATGAACATTGGTGGCCGGGCGACCCGGTCGGCTACGAGGTGTAGTGATGGCAGACAACGGCCGCAGCTGGCTTGGCGATATGGGTCTGCGGATTGCGGACCGTTTCGTCGCAGGCAACAACTATGATCGGTCTTCGGGGCAGTGGAGGGCGACGCCGGGGCAGTACATCGCCGGTATCGGTTCCAAGGCATTGGGCCTCGTGAACCCAGCTCTCGGCCAGGTGGCCAACTTCGCCGCCAACCGCTACTACAACGGCCAGAACCAAGGCCAGCCCTACAGCGGCTAGCCGCTTGAACGCATGCCGGTGCACTACCAGCCTGTGCAGATGCCCAACCTCCAATCGTACATCCCGTAGAACTGGCTTGCGGGTCCGCAGGGCATGCAGGCGCAATACAACCCAGTACCGACGCCTGGCGGCCTAGGCGGCTTCGGTGGTGGCGGTGGCGGCTTCCAGTCCTTCAGCCCGGGCGGTGGCTTCGGCGCCGGCATGGGCTACGGCCAAGGCCGCGGCCTAGTGGGCTCAGGCGTCGGCTCGTCCGGCGGTGGCCTGGGCAGCGGCTACGGCAGCCTGGGCGGCTATACCGGCATCTTCGGTCGCCCGCAGCAGACCAGCGGCACTGGCGAAGACGATCCGACAAATCTCCCGTTCTAACCAAAGGAGCAAGACCGTGATGGCTGGAATTCCGACGTGGCTGTAGAACAAGGAAATCGTGCTGACCAAGACTCCGAACGGCGGCTTCGCCATCTCGGAGAACAAGGACGAGCCGGTCGAGAACTGTGTGGTGTTCGAGACCGCTGCTGCGCTGAAGTACTACCTTGACGGCAATTGGTTCCCGACCCCTTAACCACAGAAGTAGCAAAGAGTAGCAATGAGCCGAGGATCTAAGCCCGGAGAGCGTCGAGGTGGCCGCAAGCGCGGCACGCCCAACAAATTCACCGCTGATGTGAAGGCGATGATCCTCGGCGCCTTGGACGCGGCTGGCGGACAGGACTACCTGCTCAAGTAGGCGGAGAACAACCCCAATGCCTTCCTCACGCTTGTGGGGAAGGTGTTGCCCATGACAGTGGCAGGCGACCCCAATGCGCCGCTCCTTTCGTCTGTGACGGTGCAGCTTGTCAAGCCTCAGGATTGAAGTCCCCGAGAAGCTTGGCTTTCTCTACGAGCCGCATCGCTACAAGGTGGCGTATGGCGGCCGTGGCGGCGCGAAGAGCTGGGCGATTGCTGATGCCCTGTTGGTCCGAGGCATCGAGCGGGCAACGCGCATCGGCTGCTTTCGCGAGATTCAGAAGTCCATCAAGGACTCGGTGCACAAGCTGCTGAGCGACCGTATCGCCCGGCATGGCCTGGGCCATCTCTACGATGTGCAGCAGACGGTGATCAAGGGGGCTAACGGCACGGAGTTCCTGTTTGGCGGCCTGTAGGACCACACAGTAGACAGCATCAAGTCTTACGAAGGCCTGGATGTTGCATGGGTGGAAGAGGCTCAGTCGGTCTCTAAGCGCAGCTGGGACATCCTGATTCCGACCATCCGAAAGGACGGCTCAGAGATTTGGGTCTCGATGAACCCGGAGCTGGACACTGACGAGAGCTATTCCCGCTTCGTCACCAGCCCCCCGCCAGATTGCGTTTCGCAACTGATCAACTACCGGGACAACCCTTGGTTTCCCCCGATCCTTGAACAGGAGCGCAAACACGCCCAGGCAACGATGCCCACGGCCGAGTACGAGAACATCTGGGAAGGCAAGTGCAAGCCTGCGGTAACGGGTGCGATCTATGCCGCTGAGGTTGCGGAGGCGTTTGAGGGTCGCAGAGTGTGCGATGTGCCCTACGACCCATCGCTCAAGGTCCAGGTGGTGTTTGACCTGGGGTTCAACGACGCCATGTCCATTGGCCTGTTCCAGAGGCATCTGAGCCAGGTGCGGGCTATTGACTACATCGAAGTGCAGCAGAAGACCCTTGACTGGTGCTCGGCTGAGCTGCGCAAGAAGAACCTCAACTGGGGAACGCTCTGGCTGCCGCACGATGGCGCTAACAAGGACTTCAAGACGGGCAAGAGCGCCTAGGAAATCCTGCAGGAGCAGGGCTGGGACGTGCAGATCGTTCCGCGGTAGGACATCGAGTCCGGGATCCGGCTGGGGCGCATGGTGTTCCCCCGGGTCTACTTCGACAAGGCCAAGACCGTCCGCCTGCTGGAGTGCCTGAGGCGATACAGGCGAGCGATCCCGGTCACCACGAATGAGCCTGGTCGGCCTGTGCACGACGAGTTCAGCCATGGCGCTGACATGTTCCGCTACATGGCGGCCAGCGTGGATGGCATGACCAATGACGAGTGGGGCGGCAGCCTCAACTATCCGAATCTGAGGGTTGCATGACCAAATTTCAGCTCAAGTCCCTCTTCTTGGCCCCGGTTTTCGGGGCGATTATTGGACTATATGCACTGCTCGTATGCCTATTGCATCCGCGGCACGCGCGTGCATTCCTGGATGACGTTTTTGCGCGGATGAAGAGGGAGCAGACTGTCTGGGAGCGATGGCTGCGCCGATATGGCGAGGCGTCGGAATAACTAGACATGGCGAAGATGACCGACGGCGAGCTGTGCGCTCTAATCGACCGGCTCAGCCGAGACTCTATTGGCGCCGACGACTACTACAGCCAGTAGCGCGAGCGGGCGATGGAGTTCTATCTGGGCGAGGCCCGGGGCGAACTCTCGCCGCCTGAGGTGCAGGGCCGCAGCAAGGTCGTGTCCAAGGACCTAATGGACACCGTCGAATGGGCGATGCCTTCGCTCATGCGGATGTTCGCCAGCGCGGACGACATTTGCCGGTTCGAGCCGGAGAGCCCAGAGGACGAGCAGCGTTGCGATGATGCGACGCAGTACATCGGCTACCTAATCCACCGCAAGAACAACGGGTTCACCGTTCTCCACGACGCCATCAAGTCGGCGCTTATCACCCGCATGGGTGTGATCAAGGTGTGGTGCGACAAGAGCTTTGACGAGCGCACGGAGCGCTACCAGGGCCTGTCCTAGGCCGAGCTGGAGGCGATAATCCAGGACGAAGAGGTCGAGGTCGCTGAGGTCACTGAGGGCTATCCATAGACCGATGCAAACGGCCAGCCCGTTCCGACCTTCGATGCGGTGCTGAAGCGCAAGCGTCCAGTCATGAACTTCCGGTGCGATGGTGTGCCGCCGGAAGAGATTCGCATCTCGAAGAACTGCCGGGACATCAGCAATGTCGAGTTCATCTGCCATGAGGTGGAGCGAACCCGTTCTGACCTGATTAGCGAAGGCTGGCCGCGAGCGCAGGTTGACAAGCTGCCGTCTGGCAAGCCGGCGTAGTCTGAAAGCGAAGAGGACTCGCGTCGGGACTATGACGGGTCCTGGGAGTCGGCGGATCCGCAGGGTGATCGATCCTAGGAGCTGGTCTGCGTATCCGAGGCCTACTTGAGGGTCGATACGAACGACGATGGCATCGCCGAGTATCGCCGGGTGGTTAAGGCCGGCACTTATGTGCACGAGAACGAGGAAACGGACGATCACCCGTTCGCACTCGGCACGCCCATCTTGATGCCGTACAAGGTCATTGGCCTCGGGTTCTACGACCTGGTCGAGGACCTGATGCGCATCAAGACGGCGCTCATGCGGCAGATCCTGGACAACGTGTACCTGTCCAACAGTCCGATGCGTGCGGTGCAGTCGGGACAGGTCAAGCTTGACGACTTGCTGCAGGCGCGACCGGGCGGCGTGGTGTAGGTCAAGTCGGGCACCGATGTGCGTGCTGCGATCCAGGACCTCGCCGTGCCATTTGTCGCTGGCGCCGGCCTGGAGATCGTCAACCTGATCGACCAGGTGAGGGATACACGCACTGGCGTCACCGAGATGAACTCCGCACTCAATGCGGAATCCCTGGCTAAGGGCAGCGTGGGGTCCGAGGGCGTCCAGGCGCTCATGCAGGCCGGTGCGCAGCGACTTGAGCTAGTGGCCCGCGTTTTCGCCGAGACGCTGGTGAAGCGCCTGTATCTGCTCATGCTGAAGCAGGTCACCCAGTACCAGAACCGCCAGCAGCAAGTGAAGATCAATGGCCGATGGCTGGACATCGACCCGCGCGAGTGGAAGAACCGATACGACATGACCGTGTCTGTGGGCGTTGGTAACGCCTCTAGGTAGCAGCAGGTGGCGAACCTGACCCTTATCGGGCAGGCGCAACGAGAGGCGCTTGGGCTGGGTCTGGCGACGCCTCAGAACGTGTTCAACACGCTGACCCGCCTCGCTGAGGCTATGGGCTACAAGGATGCGGACCAGTTCTTTACCGCGCCCGATCCCAACAACCCGCCAAACTCCGGCCCGCCGCCCGAGGTGCAGCTGGAGCAGGTTAAGCAGCAGGGCCGGATGCAGGAGATCCAAGCCAAGGGGCAGGTTGACATTCAGGTCGAGCAGATGCGACAGCAGGCCCAGGCCGCTCAGGCATAGCAGGAGACCGAGCTAGAAGCTCAACGAAACGCCGCGCAGCTGGAGAACGACATGGCCCTTGAGCAATACAAGGTGGACAAGGAAGTGGAGAAGGCCGTCATCCTTGCGCAGATTCAGCAGTAGACCGAGCTTGAGAAGGCGCGCATTTCTGCCGCTGCAAGTGTCGAAGCGGCCAAGAACCGACCGGTGAGCGATGACCGACAAGACGGAAACTGACATTCAACGTGGTGAGCAGGCCGCCCGACTCCTTTCAGAGCCACTGCTCATCGAGGCGCTGGAACTAATCGAATCGGAGTACACGCAGGAATGGAAGAACAGTCCCGCCCGCGACGTGGAAGGCCGCGAAAAGTTGTGGTTGATGGTTCGGACAGTCCAGAAGTTCCAGCAGGAACTGGAGTCAGTGCTGGAGACGGGCAAGTTGGCCAAGCACAAGCTGGAACAGGAGACGCTGGCCCAGCAAATTGGTCGGATGTAGAGCGGGCGTTACTGAGGATCGAGGCCGAGCAGGGCTTTATTGGCCGAGTCGTCGTCCCGTTTGATGGGCCGGAGGTGTATCACCGGCCGCGCTTCGGTTGCCCGGTAGTTCGTGGCGACCATTTCCAGGTGCTTTGCTGCAACGGAGTCCTTCTGGACCAACCCGAGTTGTGAAGGCCCATAACCCAAGGTGAAACATGATCGTTGAGTCAACCGAGAACTCGGAACTCGCCCAGGATAGCGGCGAGCAGGATGCAGTGATGGCCGCGTTGCTGGCGAAGGAGGAAGCGCCGGCGGAGCAGCAGGAGGCAGTTGAAGGCCAGGAGGCCCAGGAGGAGCAGGCGGCGGATGCCGAAGAGCAGGAGGCTCAGGACCCTGCCGAGCAACAGGATGATGACCCCGAAATCGACTTCGGCGACTTTAAGCTGAAGAAGTCGGAGGCGAAAGCGGGGTACATGAAGGATGCCGACTACCGTCGCAAGACCGCGGAAGTCGCTGAGGCCAAACGTTAGACGCAAGCCCTCGCAGAGCAGATCGCAGCGGAGCGCACCCAACGCGCCAACCAGCTCGATGTGTTCCTGGAAGGTCTGCGTAACGAGCTGATCGGCGACCAACAGGTGCTTGCAGAGTTGGCCGCGACTGACCCTGCAGAGTGGGTCAGGCAGAACGCCGCATTTCAGGTGCGCGCACAGCGATTCCAGGATGCCGTACAGCACCGCCAAACCCTCCAGCAGCAGGTCGATGCTGACTCGGAGCGGAAGCAGGCTGAATGGCGCAAGGGGCAGCGCGATCTGTTGATCCAGAAGATTCCCGAATGGTCTGACCCGGCCAAGGCGCAGGCCGAGCAGCGGCAGATTGCCGAGTACGCAGTTCGACTCGGTTATGAGCCCAGCGAGTTGTCGGAGTTGTTCGACGCGCGGGCGGTGCTGGTGTTGCGTGACGCAGCCCGATACGCCCAAGCCGAAGCCGACCGAAAGGCGGCGAAGTCCAAGCAAGTCAACGAGCCGCACAAGGTAAACAAGCCTGGCGCGGCCAAACCAACCCAAGAATAGGGACAGCGCACTGCCTACCAGGAGGCCCTTGCGAAAGCTCGCAGGTCTGGTCGAACGGAGGACATTGAGCGTGCCCTGATCCTCAAAGGAACCTAAGCAATGGCTGTCGTAACCAATACCTTCACCACCTATGCTGCTATCGGCCAGCGAGAGGATCTGTCGGACATCATCGACATGATCTCGCCGACCGAAACTCCGTTCTATTCGATGCTGAAGAAGTCGAAGTGCTCGGCTCGCTTCTACGAGTGGCAAACCGACGCGCTGGCGGCTGCGGCCAACAACGCATAGATCGAAGGTGACGACCTCACGTCGTTCACTGCGGTCTCCCCGACCACGCGCTGGGGCAACTACACCCAGATCAGCCGCAAAGAGTTCGTCATCTCGGACACTGAAGAGGTGGTGGATAAGGCGGGCCGCAAGTCGGAAATCGCCCTCCAGACCCGCAAGAAGCTCGCGGAGCTGAAGCGAGACGCCGAAGTCGCCCTGACCCAGAACACCACGTTCAACGCGGGCGCACTGGGCACGGCTCGCCAGACCCGTGGCCTGGCTGGCTGGATCACCCAGGGCTCGGTTGGCGCCGGCACGGGTGCGTTCCCCATCCCCGCCTCGAACACTGCTCCGGTTGCGGGCACGGGCCGGGCGTTTACCGAAGCGCTGGTAAAGGCGGCGATGCAAACCGCGTGGACTGCGGGTGGTCAGCCGACCACGCTGCTGGTCCGCCCGGCTGACAAGGTTCTGGCATCGGCCTTCACCGGCAATGCGACCCGTTTCGAGAAGGCCGAGAGCGGCGAGTTGAACGCGGCGTTTGACGTGTACGTGACCGACTTCGGTGCGCTGAAGATCGTCCCGGATCGCTTCCAGGACGCGGCGGCGTATCTGATCGATCCGGAGCACGTGTCGTTCAAGACGCTGCGCCCGGTTGAGCGCAAGGAGCTGGCGAAGACCGGCGACGCAGAGAAGCGTCTGATCACCTGGGAATATGGCCTCCAGATGGATAACAAGGACGCCCACGCCCAGATCCGCGATCTGACCTGACCCAACTAGGCGGGCTGGCTCCGGCTGGCCCGCCTCTTCAGGAGTGAAACATGGCAGTTGTTACCTTTCCTGGCCCGTCTTCTCCGAGCCCTACTGCGCCGATTCTGCTTGATGCGGGCAAGGCGATCACCCCGTCCGATGCGGACACGTTTGAGCGTCCGGTTGCGGTCTATGTGGGCGTGGCGGGCACCGTGACCTGCACCCCAGCCAATCTCGGCGCCGATGTATAGGTCACCGTACCGGCCGGTGGTTTCGTGCCGTTCCGTGCGCTCGCGGTCAAGGCCACTGGCACGGCTGCCACTGGGCTTGTGGCGGTGTACTGATGGCGATCCATGTCAGCGGCCATGTGTTGGATGGTCGAAACCTCATCGAGCGCCGGTCGCAGGATGTTGAACCGGTGCTGGAGCAGGCCAAGCAGCTTCGATCCAACGGACAGGTCGGCTCAAGCGAGATGCGTCATGCGGCTCGGCTGCCGCTGATCGAAATCGAGAAGTACTTGGCGCTGACCGGCATCACGATGCACGAGTTCATGACCGACCCCGTGCATGTCAAGGCAATGCTCAACAACCCCGATCTCTCGCAGTTTCGAATCTGGACTGGGCGCATCTAAGTGATCAACGACTACTCCACACTGCAGCAGAGCATTGCTACTTGGTTGGCGAGGGCGGACCTGAATTCGTCCATCCCCGACTTCATCTAGCTGGCTGAGGCGCGGTTCAACCGTGAGCTGCGCACTCGGCAGATGCTAGTGACGGTTACTGGATCCGCGGTGGGCGGTACGTTCACGCTGCCTTCGGATCTGCGCGAGGTGTAGTCGCTGCGCATTGCCTGTGGTGGTGTGTATCAGGAGATCAACCCGCTCCCTCCTGACGCGCTACAGGCGGCGGAACTGCTGATTTACCCTGTTGGCTATGTGGTGCAGGACGGCGACGCTGTCCTGGTCGGTTCGGCCGGCACAGTTGATTACAAGTTGACCTATTTCCAGACCATCCCCGCGCTTAGCGGGGCTCAAACTCAGAACTGGCTAGTCCTGCGTGAGCCCGGGGCGTATCTGTTCGGCGCACTGGTTGAGTCCGCCCCGTTCCTTAAGGAGGACATGCGGATCGTCACCTGGCAGGGAAAGCTGCAGGAGATCATGGACGGCATCAAGGGCGAGGATGACCGCTATCGTTATGGCAATGCGCCGTCGATGCAGTCGGGGCTGAACTGTGCGCCTTGAGCTGACCGGCTTCGCACCCGATCTGGACCCGTCGATTCCCGGCGTCCTGACTGACTGCGACAACATCGTCCCGACCACGCGGGGACTGGCTGCGGGTGCGAGCCTGGTGGCCTCTGGCTATCCAGCGCTCGCCAGCGCCCCTACAAGCGCGTTTGTGGCCGAACTGCTAGATGGGTCAAAGCGGACCCTTGCGGCGACCTCTACGGCGATCTACGAGGCCACCAGCGGCACTTGGACGGACCGAAGCAGGGTAGGCGGCTACACGGGCACGAATCGCACCCGATTCTGTGTGTTCGGCAACTAGGTGCTCAGCGCTAACCGGACTCAGGTCATCAATCAGGCCTCGCCGGGTGGCGCCTTTGCGGACATTGCCGGCGCCCCCTCGGCCTCGATCCTGGTCGCCGCGGCTGGCTTCGTGATGGCCCTCAACATCAACGGCATGACGCTGGGCGATGCGCCGGACGGGTGGGGCTGCTGCGCCATCCGCAATCAGGCCGACTGGACGCCTAGCGTCACCACTCAGTGCGCCGCAGGCCGTCTTCTGGATTCGCCTGGTGCGATCCGGGCAGGTGGTCCGCTTGGCTCGGATGTGGTGGCCTACAAGAACACCTCGATGTACCTGGGCCGCTACGTTGGCGCCCCTATCGTCTGGGCATGGACGCGCATTCCTGGCGACATCGGCTGCTCTGGCGCCGAGTCCTTGGTAGTCGTGGGAACGCAGCACTTCTTTGTCGGGCCGTCCGACTTCTACGTGTTCGACGGCACGGTGCCGCGACCGATTGGCGGGGCGACTTTCAACAGCACTTCGACGCCGGTTCGCGAATGGTTCTTCGAGAACCTCAACCCGACCTATCGTGATCGGATCGTGGGCGTGGCGGACACGGCCCGAGACTTGGTCTATTGGTACTTTCCGAGCAAGTCGAGCGTTACGGGCGCCCTGGACACACAGCTCGTCTACAACTACCGCCTGGACCGCTGGGGCAAGCGCTCCATCGCCATCTAGACGGCGCTCCAGTACGGCAGTGGGCAGATCACCTATGACGGCCTGGGTTCGATCTACTCGACGTACGACAGCCTGCCGGATATTCCGTACGATTCGCCGTTCTGGCTGTCGGACAGCACCATTCCAGGCGTGTTTCAGGGTAATACGCTGTACTCGTTGACGGGTACACCGGGCGCCTCGTTCCTGCAAACCGGCGACTTCGGCGACCTGATTGGCTACTCGTTCCTGAAGCGCTGCACGCCGAGATACCGAGTACGCCCTAGCACGTCAACCGCAACGAACTTCTACCGCGACAACTTCGGCGACTCGTCCACGCAAGACCAGACCATCGCGTACCAGCGCAATGGGTTCGACTTCCGCCGAGAGTCGATGTGGCATCGGCTACGCCTGGACTTCACTGGGGCGACGACGGTTGACGGGATGGACATTGCATTCGAACAAGGCGGCCAGCGATGAGAATTCCCGACGAGCCGCGCCTACCGCCGAACATCACCTAGCTGCGTGATCTGCCTGCATTGACGCGGCAGTTGACCGAGCACTTTCGGCTGATCGCGACTCAGGTGAACGCGCTCTCCGAGGGGCAGATGACCGCCTCCTATAGCGCTCGTAGCGCCGCGCCGACCACTGGCACCTGGCAACAGGGCGACTTTGTGCGGAACTCCGCGCCCACTGAGCTGGGCACGACGCCGAACAAGTACGTGCTGTTTGGCTGGATCTGCGTTGCTGCGGGCACCCCAGGCACTTGGGTGCAGCAGCGCTTTCTAACGGGGAACTAATGGAATTCGTACTTGTAGGGCCGCGAGAGCTTCGGGCACACTGGCCCCGGATTAGCGACAGCTTGGACAAGGTGCTCGCCAAAGCCAGCGAGGACTGGATCAAGGAGGATGTCTACCACGCGATCAAGTCGGGGCATGTGGCGTGCTACATCGCTTTGAGCGACGCTGGATACGCTGGCCTGCTGGTCGTTACCAAGGCCGCGGCGGAGTTCTCTGGCACGCCGGCGCTGCATGTCTGGATCGCCCACAACGCCGGCGCCGAGGACGTGCTTGAGGCCGGGCTCGACCTGCTGCGTGGTATCGCGACCAAGGAGGGCATCATGCGCATCACCTTTGGAAGCCCCCGCGCCGGCTGGGCTCGGCGCTTCCCCCTGATTTCCGCAACTTACGAGGTCCCGGTATGAGTTCTGGCGGCGGCAAGACCACGACCACGGTTTAGAACAGCGGGCCGCCTGAGTGGGCCCAGAACTACTTTCGGACTGCGTTTGATCGGGCGAACCAGATCTCGCAGCAGCCCTACGTCGGCTATGGCGGCCCTCGCGTCGCTGGCTTCTCGCCTGACCAGTTGCAGGGCTTCGACGATGCCCGGTTCCAGGCGAGCAAGAACTACGACATGAGCGGCATCGGCGACGCCTATGTCAGCGACATGCTTGCCGGCAAGGGCGGGTTCAAGGCCGAACAGAACCCCTACGCGGGCCAGAATCCGTATCTGGGCGACATGATCGCCAACGCCCAGCAGGACGTGACGCGGGCCTATCAGAACTCGGTTGTCCCGCAAACGCTGAGCCAGTTCAACGCGGGAGGTGCTTTCGGCGGCACCGCGATGCAGCAGGCCATGGCTGAGGACAACCGCGGTCTCGCCGAGCAGTTGGGCCGCGTCTCGACGAACCTGCGCAATGCGGATTACGACCGCCAGGCGCAGCTTGCAGACTCGTACCTGGGTCGCCAGCAGTCCGCCTGGGCGCAGGACATGTCGAATCGCCAGGGTGCATTGGGGATGATCCCGTCGCTGGCTCAGTCGCGGTTCTCGGGTGCGCAGGCGCTGGGCAATATTGGCCTGCAGCAGCAAGGACTTTTGTAGAGCGCGCTGGATGCTGATTACGGTGACTTCATCGAACAGCGTGACTGGGACAAGAACAATCTTGGCCTGTTGACTGGTGCACTGGGAGCCCTAAACGGCGGCGGCCAGTCTAGTAGCAGTAGCGCAGCTAATCCGAACTACCGCAGCGCTGGGCAGAACGCCCTTACTGCCGCGGCACTGGCTGCAATGTTCTTCTCAGACGAGTCGATCAAGGAGAACAAGACGCCGATGGATTCAAAGCGCGCTTTGGATGCTGTCCAGAAAATGCCTGTGGAGACGTGGAGCTACAAGGGAGACGCCGAGCAGCATGCCGGTACCTACTCGCAGGACTTCTACAAGGCCCTTGGCATGGAGCCAAAGGAGTACATCAATAGCATTGACATGTTTGGCGCCCTAACGGGCGCGGTCTAGGAGTTGGCCAAGAAGGTCAATAAGGGGAAGAGCTAATGGCTTCTCGGTTTTTGGGCGGGGGCGGGCAGGGGTGGCGTGCTGGTCTATTCGATCAGTTGATGCCGCAGTCGCAGATGCCGGGCTTTGAAATGGGGGCGCAAGACAAGGACGCGGCCGTTAAGCGTGGATTGCTGGCCCTGGCCGCGGGTATCCAGTCGTCTCCCAACCTTGGGATCGGGCTGACTCAGGGCCTGCTCGGTGGCTATGACAGCCTTGGCGAATCCCGCGACCAGGTCGTCAACGACCGTTACCGCCAGGCCATGATGCAGCGGACGATGGCGGGCATGGATCACAATACCCGCGTTGAAGAGCTTTCGCGCCAGGCAGTCCAGAATGGCCAGATCAATCCGCAGACGTATGCCGAACTGGCCTCTTATGACCCGGAGCGTGCGAAGGCTCTTCGCGATGCCATCGAGGGTAGGCAGACTCGCTGGCAGATGGGCCGAATTGGGGACGGGCAGGGCGGCGAGGTTGATGTGCTGTTCGACCCGATGGACCCCAGCCAGATTCGGACAATCGATGGGCAACCCATCAATGGCGGCCAATCTTCGGGCGGGCTGCTGGGCGCTGTGTCTCCGGGCCTTGGTGCGCCCGATATTGGCATCCTGAAGCCTGAGCAGGTGTAGCAGCAATATACGCAGCTGGCTTCCGCATTTCCTGGGGCGTAGATCAGCAGCCGGGTACGTAGTCCCGAGCACAATAAGGCGGTTGGCGGCGTTCCGAACAGTCAGCACATTAGGGGCACTGCCGCTGATTTTGTGGTGCCTGCATCTTCCCGGCCTGACTTCATCCAGCGCGCCAAGAGCATGGGCTTTCAGGCGCTGGATGAGGGAGATCACGTCCACCTGGAGTTGCCGAACGCGCGGCGCGGAGCTCAGATGCAGTCGCAGCTTGGCCTTGGGCGGAGGCCGGCAAAAGCTGCACAGGACCGCCAGCCTACGGACCTTGAGCGGCGCATGGCGTTGGCGCAGCAGATGGGCGCCAGCCAAGAAGAGATCAAGCGCCTAGTCCTGGGCCAGTCTGCGCCGAGCAAGAATGACGCTATCGGGGGCAAGGCACTCACTGCGGGCACAGTCGAGAAGATGACCAAGAACGCCGAGCGGATGAGGAACTTGACGGACTTGCAATCCAGCTTCAAGGACACGTATGCCGGCAACCTACTCGGCAATCTTGAAAATCTTGGAGGTCGCCTCGGCAACATCCAGGCGTATGCAATGCTTCCTGCGGCCACGCCCGGGCAAACCGAGTGGTGGCAGCAGTACGACCGTGAGAAGAACGTGATTCGCAATGAGCTGTTCGGTGCTGCACTCACCGCCAGCGAAGCGGCCGCGTTCGATCAGGCTGACATCAATCCTCGCATGGACCCCAAGATCATCAAGGCCAATCTGAAGAAGCAGCGGGACATTATCGAGCGCGGGTTGCAGCGCCAGGGGAAAGTCTGGGCCGCACAGGGTTACAACAGGGCGGCTATCGACGCCGCCATCGGGAGCGATTCCGAGGATGTTGGCATGCCCGGCATTGACGACATTGTCAGCAAATATGGGGCTCGCTAATGGCCACTCTGGCGCAGATCGAGAAGGCTCTTAGGGCGGCTGATGCTGCGGGCAACGTTGAAGACGCTCGCAAGCTTGCATAGGCCTACGTGGA
>Ga0070711_100000287_pt1 | contig 26168 bp, 7 predicted proteins | sample LARL53metaG_FD_65452 | JGI IMG/M metagenome (GOLD analysis project Ga0070711, IMG submission 65452) | Corn, switchgrass and miscanthus rhizosphere microbial communities from Kellogg Biological Station, Michigan, USA - LAR L5-3 metaG | ecosystem: Host-associated > Plants > Roots > Rhizosphere ... | reverse complement strand
AAGAAACATGCAAATCTCTGTAATCGGTTCGGGCTATGTGGGTCTGGTTGCAGCAACATGTTTAGCGGAGTTGGGTCACAACGTGGTATGCGTGGACAGTGACTCAGCTAAAATCGCCGCATTGAACGCGGGCGATACACTTATCCACGAGGATTGTCTCCAGGAACTGCTAAGCCGGCATCGTGGCACCAGGCTCTCCTTTTCCACATCGATTGAAGCAGCTGCGAGAGAGGCGCTCGTCATCTTTATTGCGGTGGGCACACCATCCGCGGAAGATGGCTCGGTCGACCTTTCCTGCGTGGAGGCCGTTGCGCGTTCACTGGCCGGATCAATGAACGGCTACAAGCTCATTGTTGAGAAAAGCACTGTACCGGTTTACACCAGTGAGTGGATACAGAACGCGTTGGTGGCCAAAGGACGCGCGCTCAGCGAATTCGACGTGGTCTCCAATCCGGAGTTTCTCCGCGAAGGCACCGCCGTCACCGACTTCCTCTACCCTGACAGGATCGTGGTGGGCGCGAACAGCGCAAAGGCGTCCGCCATCATGCGCGAAATTTACGCCCCATTGATCGACGGTTGCTACTCTCAACTGGCCAGCGCCGTTCCCAGGCCGGAACGCGCCCGGCTTTTGCCCATGTACATTGAGACTTCGCCGCGAAGCGCTGAACTTATCAAACACGCTTCGAATGCGTTTCTGGCGTTGAAAATTTCTTTCATCAATGCGGTGGCAAACTTCTGTGAAGCCGTGGGCGCCAATATTGAGGAAGTTTGCCGGGGCATCGGGAGTGACGGCCGCATCGGTCCGGATTTTTTGCGCGCCGGCATTGGCTATGGCGGATCATGTTTTCCCAAAGATGTCGCCGCGTTTCGCGCCGTGGCCCGGGAGTTCGGATTTGAATTTCCCCTGCTCGACGAAATTACGCGAATCAATGAAGAGCAACGCGCCAGATTTATTCGCAAGGTCCGCGGAGCATTACGCACCCTCAAGGGAAAACGCCTGGGCGTGCTGGGGTTGGCCTTTAAGGACGGTACGGATGACGTACGGGAATCGCCGGCCATTCTGGTGATTGAAAAGCTCCTCGAAGAGAAATGCCACATTACCGCATTTGATCCTGCGGCAATGGATCGTGCCCGTCAGTTCCTGGGCAACAGGATCGCTTTTGCCGCTGATCCATACGCCGCGGTCGAGGGCGCGGATGCTTTGCTGATTTTGACGGAGTGGAAGGAATTCGCGAACCTTGATCTGGTGCGCATTAAGCGGCTTTTACGCTCACCGATTGTTGTGGATGGCCGCAACATCTTTTCTCAGGCGGAGATGGCGGAAGCCGGCCTCAACTACCAAAGCGTCGGGCGTCCTGCGCTCGAGGCTTCTCCGGCCTTGCTCAAGAAAGGCCACATCGCGCGATAACGGATCAGCGTCTGCATATTAATCATTGCATGAAGGCCCGGCCACACCGGGCTTTTTTGCTGAACACTTCAGCAGTATCGGACCTATCTATTGAAGAAAGATTGTGACTAAACTGTGACGAAGCCGGTTTTGAGATATGCGTAAGTTATTGAATTTTGGTGGCCAGGGACGGAATCGAACGGCCAAGGAGCACTGAAAACAGGTAAGTTATTGATTTTCCAAAGACCGAGAAATCCCAACAATCTACAAAAGCCGGTTTGGCGGTACATACGAGGTACACGAAAAATCGAAGCTCGGCTTCTACCCACCAGCGCTTAGCGAAAAGAATAACAGAGAAAAAACTGAAATTAAGTATTTCTGATCGAGGGCGACCAAAAAAATCGACCCCCACCGCACTGCGGTAGATCGCTTCTCTGTGCATTGCATCCAGCGACTGTTCTAGTCGGGTGTCTATGAAATCCAACTATCTCGCGGCTGAGCTGCGCGACAATGGTCCCTCGCTCTTTGGGCGTCAGAACTCACATTCTGCGACGAGCCTCAACAGTCGAAGAAGTGTCTCCCGCTCCTGCGAATTCATTTGTTGCCGGACAGTGTGGTCGGCGGCCATCCTAGCCTTGATCAGACGTTTCCTGTACTCGGTTCCCTTAGCCGTTATACGGACGTGAATGGCTCTGCCTGATTTCGCCCTCCGCTCCGTCACGAGTCCTTCCAGCTTCATCGACTTGATAGCCCGATGCACAACCGGATCTTCTCGTCGGTGAAGTTGCTCGCGCGCATCCACTCCAATTGGGCTCGGGTTGTAGCCGACATCGAACTGACATCTGCAACCATGACGACCAGTGCTGAGGCGGTTCCGCAGGTTTCTCCAAGACACAGTCTCGCCACCGCCGCCTTCTTTGCTGCAGATCCCACCCAATAGAACCTATACGGCTGTACGTTGGAATTGCGAAGACAACATCTTAAAAAGCCACCGTTCGGCGAAATTCGATGCCGCCATTACGCCCCCAAAAAGTATCCAAGAACTAAAAGGCCCCCGATTTAGTATCGGAGGCCTTCAAAAACTATGCGCTATGATTGCCGCGTTACATGAACGTACCCCGACCTTGCCGCGTTTCGGCGGCTGATGTCGCGAAGCAATCGGTATGGGTCTTGCGTATCATTGCTGAACTTAGTTACTACTCTGCGATTCTTATATAACACCGTCAACAGCAACAGGTGCCAACAGTCCGGATGGCGAGTTCGGATCTGCGCCTTCGGAGGCGCCATGTTCATCCGCCACCCCATCCGCCCACCTGGTAAGTGAAAAGTGAGTACCGTGAGCCCGATCCTTTGCGAACGCCTGGATATGATCGAACGGGATGAAATCTCATGAATACGGGCAAGTGATTGGTATTTCCCGCAGCCGGGGACGGCCGCCTATACACTTTGCAGAGGAACTTGCTGTAAACTCCCGCATCTATATTCTTGAATCTTTTCACTCAATCCCGCGGCCGTTGGCGCTTCGAACATGGTTTGCAATGACAATTCCACTTGAAAGATATTGCGTACTCGTGAAATCACCTGCGTTGCCAGAAGCGAGTGTCCTCCCAATTCGAAGAAATTGTCTTTCACTCCCACGCATTCCAGCGTCAGCACCTCGGCAAAGATTCCGCACAGAATTTCCTCGTCTCCGTTCCGCGGAGCTACGTAACGCGGGCCTTCTCTCCCGGTGTGCTCCGGTTGAGGCAGGGCTTTACGGTCCAGTTTCCCGCTCGGTGTCAACGGCATTTTTTCCAGCATCACGAATGCCGAGGGGAGCATGTATTCCGGTAGTTTTTCTTTCAGGCTTTGCCGCAGTTCACCGGCATTCAAGCCGCGCTCTTGGTGGCTGCCGGTTATACCTGGCTCCCTGCCATTCGAACCTGACGCTTGCTCATTGCCGGTGTCATGCAAATCTGTTCCGTGTTCCTTGTCCCTGGCGACAAGATAAGCGACCAGAGATTGTTTTGCTCCCTCTCCTTGCATCACAACTGCCGCCTGCCGGATTTCAGGGTGAGCGAGCAAGACAGATTCAATCTCTCCTAGCTCAATCCGGTGCCCGCGCACTTTTACCTGCTGGTCATTGCGCCCCAGGAACTCCAGATTTCCATCCGCGTGATAGCGCACCTGGTCCCCGGTGCGGTACAATCGCTCTCCGCCAGCCTTACCGAAGGGATTGGGCACCCACCGCTCGGCGGTCAACTCGGGCTGCCCCAAATATCCCCGTCCTAGACCTTGTCCTCCAAGATAAAGTTCTCCTGCCAGTCCCATCGGTACCGGCTCCATTTCCTCATTCAATGCATATACCTGGATGTTCGCGATTGGTCGTCCAATAGCAATCCCCTGTCCCACTTTCTCTCGCTCACATTTCCAGTGCGTCACATCAATGGACGCCTCGGTGGGTCCATACAAGTTGTGCAGATCGGCTTCTATCCGCTCCAGGCATTTTTGGGCTAATTCTTTCCCCAGCGCTTCTCCGCTGCATATCACCCGCCGCACGCTCTTCCAGTTTTTCTCGCTTTCTGCTTCCAGGAATGCCCGCAGCATGGAGGGCACAAAATGCAATGTGGTGATTTGTTGCTGGTGGATAAACTCTCGCAGATACTCCACATCCTGATGCCCTCCCGGTCGCGCCACCACCAGCCTAGCTCCCACGACCAAGGGCCAGAAAAACTCCCATACTGATACATCAAAACTGAAGGGCGTTTTTTGCAGCACCCGCTCCTCCGCTTCCAGCCTGTAAGCATGCTGCATCCATTGCAAGCGGTTGCTCAGTCCCTGATGCGTATTCATCGCCCCTTTAGGACGTCCAGTGGAACCCGAAGTGTAGATTACGTAAGCCAGGTTCAAAGGTTCCAGATGCACCCCAGGATTTTCGCGGCTTTGAAGGCCGATCTTCGCCCAGTCCCTATCTACTTCGATCACTCGACCCGCGTATTCCCAAAGTATTTGCATGAACTTCTGCTGCACTATGATTACCGGCGCTTGTGCATCTTCCAGCATGTACGCCAGCCGCTCCGCCGGATATCCTGGATCAAGCGGCACATACGCCCCGCCCGCCTTGAGAATTCCTAGCAGCCCCACCACCATCTCCAAACTCCGTTCCATGCAGATGCCCACCCTCATTTCCGGCCCTACTCCCATCTTCCTTAGATAATGTGCTAACTGGTTTGACTGCCGGTTCAGTTCCTCATACGTCAAACTTTGCCCCTCAAAGTCGACCGCCACTTCTCCCGGATTCCTCCTCACCTGCTCCTCGAACAACTCGTGCACGCGCTCTTCTCTGTATGCCGCCTCTGTCCGGTTCCAGTCCACGAGCACCTGCTGCCGCTCTTCTCCGCTCAGCAGCGATACTTCCCCGATCCGCACCTCTGGTTCGTTAACCATCTTTTCCAGCACCAGCCGCAAGTGCTCCACCATGCGTTCTATCGTCGCTGCTTCATACAGGTCACGCGCATAGACCAGCTTTCCTTGTATACCGCCAACTCTCTCATTCAACGTCAGCAATAGATCGAATTTGGCGCTTTCGCTCTCAATTTCAAAGCTGCTCACTTTCAGTTCTGACAACTGCAGCTCCTGTTGCTCGGTGTTCTGCATAGCCAGCATGACCTGGAACAACGGCGAGCGGCTCAACTCACGCTGTGGCGCCAGCTCTTCCACCAGCTTTTCGAACGGCACATCCTGATGCTGATAGGCATCCAGCGTTACTTGGCGCACTCGCTTCAGCACCTGCGCAAAATCATGGTTCCCGCTGAGGTTTGTCTCTAAGACCAAAGTATTGGCAAAGAAACCAATCAGCCCTTCAATTTCGGCATGGTTGCGGTTGGCTATGGGTGTCCCGACGGCAACACTCTCTCGTGCTGCATACTTGCTTATCATCACCTGAAAAGCTGCGAGCATGCTCATGAACTGGGTAACGCCCTGGCGACGGCAGAGAACTTTCAGCTTCCCTGTTAATTCCATCGGGAGTTTAAAGTGCACACTTCCACCCTGATGGCTCATCCTCGCCGGACGAACGTGATCCATGGGCAACTCCAGAGGCTCCAGGCTAGACAATCGTTCTCGCCAATACGCCAACTGTTTTTCCAGCAATTCGCCTTGCAACCATTCGCGTTGCCATACCGCGAAATCCGCATACTGCACGCTCAACTCTGGCAGCGGCGATTTTTCTTTTCTGGCATAGGCTCCATAAAAATGCATGAGTTCCCGTACCAGGATTCCGGTTGACCAGCCATCGCCCGCAATATGGTGCAAAGTCGCCAGCAGCACATGTTGTTCCTGCCCTAGCCGGAGCAACTGCACGCGCAGCATTGGCCCGCACGCCAGATCAAACGGAAGCATTGCCTCTTCTTGTGCCCGGCGTTGGGCTTCTTCCAGCCGTTCCGATTCCGGGAGTTTTTCAAGGTCGAGTATTAGCACATCCACAGGCGCCGGAGGCAGAACTTCCTGAATGGCTTTTCCATCTCTTTCGGAGAAACGAGTGCGGAGCACTTCGTGGCGGCGGGCAATCTCCGTGAATGCGCGTTTCACCGCTTCCACATCTAAAGGCCCTTCCAGCCGCAAGGCAGTGGCCATGTTGTATGCTGCGCTCTTCGGATGTAACTGATGCAGCAGCCACATCTGCTGCTGCGCGAACGACAGCGGCAAGTCATGCGCACGCGTTGCAGCTTTGAGGGGCGGAAATTTCAGCTCCGGCCCCGATCTCCGGGCAGACTCCACTCTGGCGGCCATCGCCGCTACAGTGGGGGCTTCAAAAACAGTCCGCAAAGGCAACTCGACGTCGAACACCTCGCGCACCCGGGAGATGAGCCGCGTGGCCAGCACCGAATGACCGCCCATATCAAAGAAGTTTTCCTGCGCGCCGACATTCGTTATTCCCAGGAGTTGTTCCCAGATGCCGGAGAGCACTTCCTCCACGGTGGTCAGCATCCTGTCCTGCAGGTCCGAAGCTTCCTCAATCGGAGCTTCGCGCAGAGTTTGTATGTCCACCTTGCCGCTGGGAGTTCGGGGCAGTTTTTCCAGCGAAACCCAGGCTGCCGGGATCATGTATTCCGGCAGTTTTCCTTTCAGATAATCGCGCAGTTCGTCGTGCGAAGCTTCACTCACCAGATAAACGACTAGCCGCTGATTGCCATCTTCAGCCTGATGCGCCACCAGCGCTACTTCTTTCATCGCCGGGTGGCTGAGTAATGCAGTCTCTATCTCTTCCAGTTCAATGCGGAAGCCCCGCACCTTGACCTGGCGGTCTCTGCGTCCCAGAAATTCAATATTGCCATCGGCACGCCAGCGTACCAGGTCGCCGGTCTTAAACAGCCGCCCGCCTGGTTGACCACTGAACGGATCGGGAATGAACTTTGCGGCTGTCATTTCCGCAAGATCAAGATAGCCGCGAGCCAAAGGATGTCCTCCGATGTACAGCTCGCCGGTAACATCTACAGGCACTGGCTGCAAATCAGAATCGAGAATGTAAGCGACCGTGTTATCCACTGGACGGCCTATCGGCACGCCTTTGCGCGCTGGGCGTTCAGGGCGGCAATCCCAACAAAGCACATCCACCGTGGTTTCTGTCGGCCCATACTGGTTGTGCAGATCAGCGGTCACAGTGGCGAAAAACAACTTTTGCAGTCCGGTGCTCATCGCTTCACCGCCGCAGAAAACGCGCTTTAATGCCCGGCAGGTTCGGAACATCGGCTCTTCTAACACGGCCTGCAGCATGGCTGGATTAAAGTGAGCGACGGTGACATTCCGTTCGGCAATCAGCTTGGCAAGATAGGCACTGTCCTGCTGCCCCCCGGGAGCGGCCAGAATCAACTGCGCTCCCGCTACAAGCGGCGCAAAGATTTCCCATCCTGCAATGTCAAAGCTCAATGACGCCTTATGCAGAAAACGATCCTGGGCTGACAAGGGATAAGCGCGCTGCCGCCAATGCAGATGATTTGCAAAGGCGCTGTGTGAGACCATCACACCCTTGGGCTTGCCGGTAGAACCTGAAGTGTAGATCACATACGCAAGGTTATCGCTCGCGACAATGCCGGACGGCTTATGCTCGCTTTCATTGCTGAACTGCCGCCAGTCATCCAGCGGCACTACGTGCGCCTGATGCCCATTCAGTTTGCCGAGAAACGGCGATTGGGCGAGCAGGATCATCACCTGCGCGTCTTCAAGCATGTAGGCGAGCCGCTCTGCGGGATATGCCGGGTCCAGCGGCACATACACGCCTCCAGCTTTGAGGATGCCCAGCAGCCCCACTACCATCTCCAGGCTACGCTCCACGCAGATTCCCACCCGTACTTCCGGCGCTACTCCCAGCTTCTTCAAATAATGCGCCACCTGGTTTGCCCGGCGCTCCAGCTCTCCATAGGTTAGCCGCAGATCTTCACATTCCACGGCAATCGCATCCGGGGTTTGTATGGCCTGGCCTTCGAACAACTGATGGACACATTGCTGAGGATGGGAAACTTGAGTCTGGTTCCACTCAATCAGCAGTTGACGGCGCTCTGCTTCCGTCAGCATGGATATTTGAGCGATGGGCTTCTCCGGTTCCGTCGTCATTGTCTGCAGCAGCAAGCGCAAGTGGCCGGCCATGCGCTGGATGGTCTCAGGTCCGAAGACATCGCGGCCGTATTCGAGAAATCCCTGTAATCCCGAAGAGGTTTCGATCATTCTCAGCGTCAAATCAAATTTCGCAATGCCTGTTTCCACCTCCAGCAGTGAAAACTTAAGGTCATCAAACTTCCATTGATTGCTCAAGGGCGGCTGAAATACCAGCATGGCCTGGAATATGGGTGTCCTGCTCAGATCGCGCTCCGGATGCAATTCCTCCACAAGTTTTACAAATGGCACGTCCTGGTGTTCATAGCCTTCTATCGCTTTTCGGCGAACTTCGTTGAGCAGTTGCAGGAAATTCATTCGGCTGTCCAGCCGGGTACGCAGCGCAATGGTGTTTACAAAGAACCCGATCAGATCTTCGGTGCCCTTGCGGCTGCGGTTGGCCGCTGCTGTGCCCACGGCAAAATCCCGCTGCCCTGAATATTTGCTGAGCAATACCTGGTATGCCGCCATGACGCCCATAAACAAAGTTGCGTCTTGTTGGTGGCTGAGCTCTTTCAACCTGTCGACCAGCCCGGCTGGAACCTGAAAACTCACTCTGCCGCCCTCATATCCCATGATCGCTGGCCGAGGCTCACCTCCGCGCAGTTCCAGTACGGGCACTCCCGCCAATTGCTGTCTCCAGTAAAGCAGTTGTTCGTCCCAGCTTTGCAGGCTTTCCCGCTGCCATGCGGCGAAATCGGCATATTGGAAGGGCAAATCCGGCAATGGTGACTCTTCGCCGCTCATGTATGCCTGGTACAAAAGCCCCAACTCGCGCACAAGAATATCCATTGAGGCTCCATCACAGACGATGTGATGGGCAGCCAGAATGAGGAAGTGCTCCTGCTCATTGGCCTTGAACAGCATAAAGCGCACGGGAGGATCACGGTCGAGCTGAAATGAGCGCTTGACCTCCTCAAGAACAATCGTCTGCAGCTCTGTCCCAGCCGGAGAAGATCCTCGCATTTCCGCCACAGGTAAATTCACCAATTGCAGTGGCTGGACCCTCTGGCGAAGCTCTCCGTCAATGACGCAGAAGCATGTTCGCAGTATTTCGTGGCGCCTGAGGATTTCATGAATGGCCTGGTTGAGCACGCGCGGCTCAAGAGGGCCGGACAATCGGAGGACCAGCAGTTCGTTGTAAGCACAGCTCTCTGGAAAGAGCTGCTGCATCAGCCAGACCTGCTCTTGTGAAAAAGACAGTCGGGCCGCATCCGGACGCGCCTGGGGCCTTAACCGGTCCGCCGGTTCCAGCACATTCGCTGCCATATGTTCTGCTATCCAGGCGGCAAGCTGGCCGAGAGTTCCATGCAGCAGTTCTCTCAAGGGCACAACTACCCGCAGGTCACCTTCGATTCTCCGCTGCACATCAAATAATGTGAGCGAATCCATGCCCAGGGTAAGCAGAGAGTGCGCAGCCGTGATTTCGCCAGCCTGATGGCGAAGGCTTCGCGCCGCTAAAGAGTGAAGATAATCTTCGATACGGGCAGCTCGAGCGCGCACATCGCCGGCCAGAGTGGTCTCTCTCCAAGGCTGCGCGTCAGATGCCTCTAAATGGGAGGTACCAAGAACGCTTTTTTCCAGCACCGGTAAAGCATCCTGCAGAAATCTTGCCTTACACGCCTGTCTCTGGATCTTTCCACTGGAAGTCTTGGCGAGTGATCCGGCTTTGATCAGCACCACGGCGAAGGCCTGCAGTTCGTGCTCTTCGGCGACTGCTTTTCTTATGGCCTGAATCACACTCCCGAGTTCGCCACGGTATTTCCTATTGATCTCGGTGAGAACCACCACAGCCTCCTGGCTGGAATGCTCAATGGAGAACGCGGCGCTGCCATTTTTCCGCAACGCCGGGTGGCACTCTTCCACGGTCTTTTCAATGTCCTGCGGATAATGGTTCCTTCCGCGGATGATGATGCAGTCTTTCAGCCTTCCCGTAATGAACAGCTCATCGCTAAGAAGAAAACCGAGATCGCCGGTGCGCAAAAATGGACCTTGGCCATCCTTCAATTGCGCCCGAAATGTTTTCTCTGTCGCCGGCGCGTTCTTCCAGTAACCCTGGGCAATGCTTGGCCCTGCAACCCAAATCTCTCCCACCTTGTCCCCGGCACACTGTTCTATAGTGTCCGGGTTGACAATGACTACATCATGTTTGTAGCCTGCCCGGCCGCAGCCAACGACAGTCTGGACCGATTCAGTCTCCTGCCCTGCCAGACACACCTTGTGTTGCTGAAGCTGCCGCGCATCTACTGTGCAGAGTTTTACCCCGACACCAGGACCGCCGCTGGTCACCTTGAGACTCGCCTCTGCCAGCCCGTATACCGGATAAAAGGATTTATGGTCGAAGCCGCAACCCGCGAAATATTCTGCGAATCGCTCTAAAGTCTGTTGGCGCACCGGCTCAGCGCCGTTGAAGGCCACACGCCACGACGCCAGATCCAGCGACAAGCATTCATCCGCAGTTACCCGATCTACACACAGGTCATAGGCAAAATTTGGCCCGCCGCAGTGAGTGCCGCGATAGCGGGATATTGCAGACAGCCAACGCAACGGGCGGTGGAGAAATGCGGCAGGAGAAAATAAGATGGCCGGAAAACCCGTAAATAAAGGTTGCAGAATCCCGTAGATGAGCCCCATGTCGTGAAAATGCGGCAGCCAGCTTACGGAGACAGTGGACTCGTCAAAGCTTCCCTGCGCGGCAATGTACTTCAGGTTTTCGACGACATTGGCGTGGGTGATCATCACGCCTTTGGGCGCTGCCGTTGAGCCAGAGGTGTATTGCAGGTAGGCGATCTGGCCTGCGCGAGGCGGAGGAGCAGACCATCCCGAAGCAGGAATGTCTTCCACTGAGTCGGTTGCCAAACACAAGGCATCGCGGCCGCATGCGGTGAGAAATTGCTCTACAGCATCCAGGGATGCTCTGCTGGTCAGGACAACACCGCAATCGGCATCGTGCAAAATTGCCTGGATACGCGGATGGTCGCGGCTCGATCCTGGAATATATGCCGGGACGGCAATGACTCCTGCATACAGGCACCCGAACAGCGCTTCAATAAACTCCAGCCCCGGGCCATACAGCAGCAACGCCCGCTTCTTCCTGAGGCGGAGAGAACACAGTTTCCATGCGATAGATCGCGCCCGGCCGTCCAGTTCGCCGTGGGAGAGCGTTGCGCCTTCACGTTCACCATCCACCAGCCAGGTATAAACAGTCTTAGATGGACATGACTGCGCCAGATGCTGGAGAGCGCTTACCAGCGTAGGGCCAGATTTTGATTCGAGCGGCTGCTTGTTCATTGTTAGGCCGTGGCGGCGGTGGCGGCACTGGCGGAGCAGGCTGAAGTGACTACTTCGGAGTAGGCCCGGCGGCCCCATTCCATGCGCGACCACGAAGGCCCCGCATCCATGGGATTGGCAACTTCTCTCGGGCCCTCCGGCAAATAGGGCAGCCACAGGTTTTCTTTCCAGAGGTGCTCATCGTTGTAGATCGTGTCCACATACCGGTATCCGTCGTCTGGGAAAAGGCAAACCACACGGGCTTTGGGATTTTTCCTGGCCCAATACCGGGCTACCAGCCAGGCAGCGCCGCTGGTTCCGCCACAGAATAAGGTAGTCCCCTGGTGCAGCACCCGCGTTGCTGTGTAGGCTTCCCCCGCAGTGACCCAGTGAACCTCATCAAAAACTTTGTGATCCAGATTCTTAGGAAGTACGCTGTTGCCCAGCCCGCGCAGCTTCCGTGGTTGGTCGGGCTGTCCAAACAGGACGCTGCCCAGAGTATCCACCCCGATCGTGCGCATACCCGGAAAGAGTTCGCGCAGGTAGGTTGCTGTTCCGCAGGAAGAGCCTCCTGATCCTACGGTGGCAACCAGACAATCAATGTGCCCTAGGCTCTCCACCAGTTGTGCCGCCAGGAAACTGTAGGCACCCGGGTTTCCGGGATTGTCATATTGATTGATCCAGCAATGAGCAGGAGTCTCCGCGCAAATTTCAGCTAGGCGATCCAGGCGGGCGCGTTGGTATCCGCCCTGGGCCGCTGCACCGGAAACAATCTCAACCCGGGCACCTAAGTCTTCCATGCGGCGGCGCAAGAAACCGTCGCACGCGTAGTCGCTCACAATGGTCAGCTTGTACCCTGACAGGTTGCACACTAAGGCCAGCCCGAGAGCCATGTTGCCGGAAGAGGTTTCAACGATCATCGATTGCGGACTGATCTGCCCCTCTTCGCGCGCTCGACGGACACAAAACTCCGCGGGAAAGATCTTCATAAACGGAAACACGGCAGCGGTCAGGTTGTTTTCCAGCGCAATCAGGTTGGGCCGGTAGGAATTGATGATGTGTTTATAGATATGGCTATTCATAATAGTTTCGGTCCCACGCACCCCATCAGGTGCTCTGTCAAATGATCTTTGTGCTCGCGTACCAGCATCTCTGCGAGCCGGTCGACAGTGGAAAACTCAAATAAGACGGAGTGAGGGAGCTGCAAATCAAATTGGTTTTGAATCGTTCCCAGAATCTCCGCTCCTTTGAGTGAATTTATACCCAAGGTCAGGAAGTGCTTGCCGGCCGTGATGATTTCGGGCCGAAGCTCCGTGACCTTCGAGATCACTCCAATAATGGTCTGCTGCACGAGACTTAGCAGCACCTGGTTCTCAGGTGTATAAGCTCCTGGTGGATGGCATAGTTCGTGAGAGCGAGCGAGAGCGGGAGCAGAAGGAATCAACTCTGGCGTTCTCCCAACGACCACTCCCCGAAGTTCACCTCCACCGCCAGCCGCCGCTGCGGCAACTGATCTCGACGCTTCTTGCGTCACCGAAGAGACGCGAGCTTTCTCCTGGAGCCAATGCAAAGCATGCAGGCCTTTGAGCACATCTTCTGTCTCCAACCCAAAGTCAATCAGGCACGCAATTTCATCCACGCCTGCCTGCTTCAATTTCCGAATCATTTCCAGGCAGGTTTCCGGAGCGCCAAACAAACCACTGGTCTGGTAATAACGCTCAAAGGCCATGTTCAGGACTTCACGGGCCTGATCTTCCGTGAGGTTCCGCAGGTCTTCCGACCCGTTGCTCCACAAGTCCACTGAGGTCTTCAGGTACTCGATAAATGGAGCGTGAACTTTCTGCTTGACCTCTTCCGGATCAATGCCAAGAAAGGTATGCATCATCAAGGTCACGTGTCCGGCGCCGGGGTCGTATCCAGCGCGAAGGCGCGCCTGCCGGTAAGCGGAAATCTTCTCTGCCAATTCGTCTACTGACTGAAACAGCAGAGCCGTTAAAACGTTCGCTCCGGCAGCACCTGCTTCCGTAAAGCGGTCCGCGCCGCCACTGCATGTGAGCCACAGGTTCAGATCAGGCTGCAAAGGGCGCGGATGGATCCTTACCTGCGTCTCTTCGCCCTTGCCATTGGGAACAGAAATGGAGCCGCCCCGCCACAGCTTGCGCACTACCTCGGCGTTTTCATGCATGACCTTCAGGGATTCTGAATAGTTGGAAGGTGCCAGAACGAAGTCATTCGCATTCCAGCCTCGCGCAAACGCCAGATCCACCCTTCCATCGGAAAGGTTATCCACTACAGACCACTCTTCGGCAACACGGATGGGATGATGCAGCGGCAAGACTACGCTGCCCGCGCGAATGCGAACACGCTTAGTCAAAACAGCCAGAGCGGAGGCAAGAACAGAGGGATTGGGATAGAGCCCGCCAAAAGCATGAAAATGACGTTCGGGCACCCAGACTGCGGCGAAATCATGCTCATCGGCAAATCTGGCACCTTCCAGAAGCATCCGGTATTTGTTCCGCTGGATCCCGGCTTCATCGCTTGCAAAATAAAACAGGCTGAACTGCATTGGTTGATGATTGGCCTTGAACGCGGGCTCGGAATGAGGAGGGTGGAAAGCAGGGGAACTTGCTTTGGGCTTGGGCTCGCGAAATTGCTCTAACTCTCCTGCCAGGAACTTCTTCCGGCAGAGACTGCGCTGGATTTTGCCGCTGGATGTCTTGGGAATGGTGGCCGGCTTCAGGAATACAACATTATGAACCTCAAGCTCATGTTCTTCCGCGACCGCCCGGCGGATACAATCGGCTACTTCATCTAAGTCCAGCCCGCGGGCCCGTACGCGATCAAGTTCATAAACAACGACAATTCGCTCGCCCTGCTCTTCTGATATTGAAAATGCAGCTCCACATCCCGGGCGCAATGCCGGATGACTTTGCTCGGCGGTGAATTCGATGTCCTGCGGATAATGATTGCGGCCATTTACGATAATCAAGTCCTTGTGACGACCGGTGATATAGAGTTCGCCCTGATGCAGGAATCCAAGATCACCGGTACGGAGAAAAGGGCCTTTACCGGTACCCGCGATGAAGGCATGAAATATGGCTTTGGTCAGCTCCGGCTTATTCCAGTAACCCTGGGCTACGCTGGGCCCCTTGATCCAGATCTCGCCCACCTGCCCGGGAGAACATTCCATCAAAGTGTCTGGATTGACAACCGAAATCTGCTGGTCAGGAAGACCCGGACCACAACCCACCAGGGAGCGTGAATCCGAGCAAGCTTCAGGAAACTCAACGACCCGATCTTGACTGAGAGAATCGGCGTCAAAGGCTTTGACCACCGGAATGGCATCTTTTGCAGCAGCAGAGACAAGCAGCGTGGCTTCAGCCAATCCATAAGCGGGCCGTGGCGCAGCCTTAGGGATGCCGCAAGGCTCAAATGTTTCCACAAACCGCCGGACCGTATCAGCGCGGATGGGTTCAGCGCCATTGATCGCAACAGACCAATTGCTCAAATCCATCTTTGTCAGTTGTTCCGCGGATGCCCTCCGAATGCACAGGTCGTAAGCAAAATTGGGAGCTACACCAGCCACACCCTTGTATTTGAAAAATGCTTCCAGCCAGCGGGCAGGCTGCTGAATGAAGTCAGCGGGAGACATCAAGATGCAGGGAGCATTGATATAGGGAGCAGTGAGAACTGTGCCAATCAGTCCCATGTCGTGGTAGATGGGGAGCCATGACACCAGGACAGACTTCTCGTCAAGCCCAAACACATCCTGAATCGCCTTCAGGTTGTGCATGAGGTTGCCGTGAGAAACCATGACACCTTTGGGCGCGGCAGTCGAACCGGAGGTGTATTGGAGAAACGCGATAGTGTCACCGGTTATCTCAGGTTTTTGCCAATGCGCGGAAGGGCGTCCGTTGGGTATGAGTTTGTCGGTCTTTATCAGATGAAATGAACTCTGCCAATCTCTGGGAACCCGCGGGTCTTTCGTTGGAAGACTGAAATCGTCATTGCTGAGCAGCAGACTCGCCTGACAATCGCTCCAGATGGAGAGAAGCCGGCCCAGGTTACCATTCGCCCGCGGCGGATACACGGGAACCGGAATGATTCCAGCATAAAGACACCCAAAAAAAGCAGCAACGTAGTCAAGCCCGGAAGGATAGACTAGCAAGGCCCGGTCACCCGGTTTTGCGTTTTGCAGCAGAGTTATAGCGATCGTTTGCGCATGCGCATCCAATTCGCGGAATGTCAATGATCCCGATTCGTGTTCGCCGCCTGCCAGGAAGATGAAAGCTGTCTTGTCGCCCTCATGTGTAGCCCGATGCTGGAGAACTTCCACCAGGTTATTGCCTAAATATCTTTCATTCATTCTGTGACTCCCTTCAGGCGGGGACAGGAAAGTAAAAACTGATTGAGCATGGACTGAAGCAACAGCGGATGAATCTGCCGGGATTGGCTCAGGATGCCTGGCGATTGGAAGCAGCGCTCGCCGACAACCCAGGCTGGGGAGGCATCTGCCGCCCAATGCGGGCCAATTCCGAGGAGTTGGCTTTCAAATGAGCAATCATTTCCGCCACTTCATCCGTCACCAGCATCAGACCGGTGACATGGCTGAATTCAGCGGGACTGACCGTGCCTGCTAAAACCATCTTCTCGATGAGGTCTATCAATGGCGTCCAATATGTTTTGCCCACAAAAACCATGGGTATGGGTGGAATCTTCCGAGTCTGGATGAGAGTGAGCACTTCGAATAGTTCGTCGAGGGTGCCGAGCCCGCCCGGCAAAATAATCAGCGCGCAGGAGTGGCGCACCAACATCACCTTGCGTACAAAGAAATAACGGAAGGCAACAGCGCGGTCTACATAATTATTGCCAGCCTGCTCAAAGGGGAGGCGAATACGGCAGGCCACAGAACGGCCGCCCGCTTCACGCGTTCCACGGCTGGCAGCCTCCATCAGTCCGGGGCCGCCCCCGCTCATTACCGTGAAACCATTTTGCGCCAGCGCCAGACCTACAGCGCGCGCGGTTTCATATTCAGGAGCAGCACGGGTCAGGCGCGCCGATCCAAACACCGTGATGCACGGACCAATGAAATGGAACGCATACATTCCCTGAATGAAGTCCCACATCACCCTGATAAGCAATGTCAATTGATTCTTGATCTGGAGCATACGATTCACCACTGGAGACAAGAAGAGCACGTAACTTTCGCGAAAGGCTTTAATGCTGAGGGTTGGTGAAATCGCAGGTCAGCAGTTAGGACATGCCATGCCCACCAGCACTTTACGCGCACCTGTGTACGCTTCCCGGCCATGGGTAAAGAGCATGTTGTCGAGCAGGAGCAGGTCATTCTTCTGCCATGCGAACTTAATCTTGGTGCTCTCGTAGGCGTTCCGAATGCACATAAGCACCTCGGGTTCGATGGCCGAACCATCGCCATAATAGGAATTACGGGGCAACCTGTCTTCCCCAAGGGAAGCAAGCAGAGTCTCATAGAGTTCTTTACCCAGGCTTGAGGCATGAAAAAGATGCGCCTGATTGAACCACAGCTTTTCACTCGTGCGTGGATGCACGGCCGTGGCGGCATTTACCTGAATGGTCCTCAGACTGTTGTTTTCCAGCCACTCGCAGGTTAGCCCGTTTGCCCGGCAATACTCCTCCACTTCACCCTTGTCATGGGTTTGAAAGACCACTGACCAGGGGATATCCAATGTCGAGTAGTTGCGAACGTACATCACACCTTTCTGCTCAAATTTGTCACGTAACGATTTGGGCAACATGTCATATATCACCCTGCTATCCCCAATTGGGGTTTCACCGCCGGTTTCCGGCGGCAGAATACAAAGGAAGCCAATCCGGTGAGGCCAGTGCCGGGAATACGAATTCTCGTTATGTTGCGGGATTACCTCACTGGCAGGATACTCAGTTGCCGTGTAGACATTTCCGCGCAGCTCTGTCCGGGGCGTAGAACGATAGACGTATTCAAGCAGCTCCATACCGAAAAGAGCAGATAGAATCCTGCCGAACTGGGTGCTGCCGGGCACTCTCAATCCACGAATCAGGAGGGCACCATTGGCTTCGATTAGCCCGCGGACGTCATCCTGATGTTCTTCCGCCCACTGTACGGCGTTCAGGCCGCCAGCCTGAACATGCAGTAGAAGCGGCAGACCGGCAATCGGCTGCAAATCACTGACGGCAATTCTTGTTTTATTTTGGGATAAGGTGGCCATCTTAATACCTCATGGATGGATTTATAGATCAGGAAACCCTGGCACTAGCGGTTGCTAAACGATCACAGGCGGTCTCCAACACGTCGTCTTCAACCGCAAAACAGAAGCGCAGCATGCCCGTATTTTTGCCACTGGGCTGAAAAGTGCTTCCGGGAAGGGCGATAATGCCAAAATCTTCGATAAGACCTTTTGTGGCCTCCAGATCGTTGCGATATCCAAGCTGCTCGTAACCGGCAAGCACGTAGAAGGCGCCGTCTGCCGCATGGGGCGTAAACCCTGCGGCTTCAAGCGCAGAAAAGATGCGGGCACGTTTTTTCTGGAACTGCAGCCGGATCTCTTCAAAGTACTCCGAGGTAAACATCAGGCACTCTGCCACCGCATGTTGCAGAGGAGCAGGCACGCAAAGATATGTCTCATCCGCTTTTACCATCAGGGAAGGTATTACTTCCGCAGGGCCGACAAGCCAGCCAACTCTCCAACCTGTTACCAGAAATGTTTTTCCCGCCGATGACAAGGTCAGCGTGTGCTCAAACATCCCCGGCAAGCTGGCCATGGACACATGCGGCCGGTCATGGCTTACCAGGTACTCATAGACTTCATCGCACACGGTAATGACACCGTGCCTGCGGCAGATGGAGCCTATGGTGGTGAGTTCTTCGCGGGAGAAGACCTTGCCGGTCGGATTGTTTGGATTGGCCATCACCAGCAGTTTGGTCTTTTCGGTGATTGCGTTCTCCAGTTCTTCCGCAGAAAACGTCCAGTCTGGCGGATGCAGGCTGACGCAGCGGATGGTCGCACCGCGATCCACAACTTGCCGCGCATGGTACTGGTAAAAAGGCTCGAACATCAGTACCTCGTCTCCTGGCTCCAGAAAGCATTTGCAAATTGCCTCAAATGCCCCGGTAGCCCCGCAAGAGGCAAGCACATTGCCGGGAGTGATGCTCATGTGGTTGTAGGCGGCATACTTGTTCGCGATGGCAGCCTTAAGCTGGGGCACGCCATCCGCTTCCGTATAGGAGTTGCTACCAGATGCAATGGCCCGCTGGGCCGCCTCCAGGACTCTTGGATGTGTTCGCAGTGAGCATACTCCCGGTCCCAGATTGACGCACCCTTTGCTTTCAGCTAAGGCCATCACTTCGCGGAATCCCGATTGTGATGCTACCCTGGCGGCTGGTTTCATTTTCTCGATCATGTTCCCCTCTGTGGGTTGAAACAATAGTGTTGATTATTGAGAAATTGGCTTGTGCAACGAATTGAGTTTTTGAAACTGAGTTTTACGAGGTAGAAAAATGCTGAATTCGAAATGACCTATTCAAATGACAAAAGAACTTCAGTGAATGGCGAAGATTAGTGATCCGGGATGCGCTGCACTATTGCTGCCTGAAGCTCAATTGAGTTGTGAGCGTTCTTCCCGCAGCCAGGTATGGCGCGACTCCATATGATTTATCGTTTTTGACTCGGCTTTACGGTGGTGAAAGTTCGTTTTATTTCCGATTCGGCTATTCCTGCCGGAGGGCGATCATGGGCTGGATGCGCAGAGCACGTATTGTAGGCGCCAAACAGGACAACAGACCCAGCATGCCCATAGTCGCGGCTGCCAGCATCAAAATGACCGGGTCATGAGGAGAGACCTCATAGACGATGCTGGCCAGCACTGTGTCAACCGCCAAGGCCAGTCCCAGACCGATCAATGCGCCTATTCCCAGCAGGACGGCGGTTCTGCCCAACACCAGCCGCACCACCTGCGCGGGACTTGCACCCACGGCAATGCGAATGCCAATTTCCCGCACGCGCCGGGCAACGCCATAACTTACCAGCCCATGGATTCCAGTCGCGGCTAACATGAGGGCAAGCAATCCGAAACCGCTGAGCGCAATGGCGGCGGCGCGCATGGGGAAAAACGCAAAGCCCAGCATCTGCCGCAGGCTTCCAGTCCCATAGAGCGGCAAGTGCGGATCAAGTTCCGCCATGACACGGCGCATTTGTTCCACCATCTGGTTTTCAGGAATTGTCGACTTAACCACCAATGTAGTTGTGGTGTTGTATGCCTGGAGAATAGGCTGAAAAACCGCAGGCCGCTTCGGTTCGGTCAAGCTCTCATATTTGCCATCCTCAACCAAGCCAATTACCTGGATGAGAGGGCCTGCGGTGCCAAAACGAAAGCGTTTACCCAATGGCTCAGCGCTATGCAAGATCTGTGTTCCAAACGTGCGGTTAATTATCGCAACCTGGGGCGAATGGTGATCGTCGTGCCAGTCAAAATCGCGGCCAGCCAGCAGTTCAATGCCCATGGTCTTGAAGAACTGGGGAGAAACCTCATAGACAAAAGCTGAACGCCCGTCAGCAAGCCTGGGATTGGGTATACCTTCTGAAAAGCTAGTCTTCCTGTTTTGATCAATATTGAGGGGCAAGGAATTGGAATAGGCGGCGGAGACAACTCCCGGCATCTGCTGCAGTCTTTCCATGGCATGGCGCCGAAAACTCTCGCCCTGTTGCTCGTTGTAGCCTGCCAACCCTACATCGAAGGCCACCACAGAAACGTTTTGGGGCTGGTAGCCAAGCTGGAGGGTGAGAGACTGCTGAAGCCCGCGAAGGGAGAGCAGGCAAGCCGCAACCAAGACAAAGCAAAGCGCAACCTGCAATACGACCAGAAAATCCCGCACAGCCAACCGCGCCCCACGCCAACCTCTCTGCTCGCCTTTCAACACTGCCTGGGGATCGGTTTTGGAGGCTCGTCCAGCCGGTGCGGCGCCAAACAAGACGCCAGCAATCATCGAAACGGCAAAGGCAAAGAGGAACACCCGCATATCGGGATCTACATTGAATTGCACGGGGAAGTCCATGGGTGCATGCCACTGGCTGAGCAGACGCGATAACAGCACGGCCACGCCGTATCCGGCAGCTCCGCCCATCAGCGCAAGAACCAGGGTCTCCGTAATTACCTGCCGCACAATGCGCCAACGGGTTGCGCCCATGGAGAGGCGAATCGCAATCTCGCGCTGGCGGTCAGACGCGCGCGCGGTGAGAAGGCCAGCCAGGTTTGTGCATGCTGTTAACAGCACGAGCCCGGACAAAATCAGAACGCCGAAGGCAAAGGCCCGCATCGGGCCGCCCCCGGTATCGCCCACCAAGCCAGGACGGGCCAGCTTGATCTGCAGTCCTTCATTCTCCGCCGGAAACTGGCGAGCCAGATCGGAAGCAATTGCGTTCAAATCAGCAGCAGCCCGGGCGCCAGAGATACCTGGATTGAGACGACCAACCGTCCAGACGTTAAAAGTCCCTCTATCTTCAAGCCATGGATTTCCAATCTCAATCTGGGCCTGCATCGTCATCGGGACCCAGACATCCGGCCAGTAAAAGAGTTCAGTGCCATGAAAGTCTTTCGAGGCTACTCCCAATACTGTGAAAGGCTGGCGATTGATGCGAATGGTTTTGCCAACGATTTCAGGATCAGCACCAAAGCGGCCCTGCCAGCAGTTATAGCTCAGCACAGCGTAAGGACTGGCACCAGCATGCAGATCGTCTTCCTGGTGGAAGAAGCGTCCGGCAGCCGGATGGACCCCAAGCACATCAAAATAATTGCCGGTGGCGAGATAGCCCCAAATGCGGTTAGTGTCGCCGCGCGCTTCCAACTCCATCGCCGAGATGCGGTATCCCACGAGCCCGCTAAAGCTATGGTTATGATCGCGCAGATCGCGATAATTCGGGAAGGACTGGGATGGACTATTGTTGCCGCGCTCAACAAATACGACTTCCTCAGGCTTCTGAATTGGCAGTGGACGAAGCACCAATGCATTGACGACACTGAAAACAAGAGCGTTCACGCCAATGCCCAGCGCCAGAGAAAGGACGGCGACGACAGTAAAGCCAGGAGTGCGAAAGAAAACGCGCAGGCCGTAGATTACGTCCTGCTTCAAATGCTCCAACCACAACCAACGATTTTCTACCTGCATTATTGCACCAAAGCCATTATTGCGCCCGCGCACGAGACGAATCCATCTCCGGTTCCCAAAATCCCGAGAGTGCCAGTATGCATTGATTCAGGCAAGGATTCAACCTGAAACCCTATCTTCAAAGACGGCTCAAGATGGTCAAACCATCCATTTGCGTATGCTTTTCGGCTGGACATAAGGTTGAACGTTCTGAATTGCAGCAATGTTTGCGCAGAACTATGCAGTCTGCGTGGCAAAAGATGGTTGAGAGTGGAGTTCAATTTCGCGCGCTTCAATACTCTGTAAGGATTTACGAATCACATCGGCCAGCCCGTCTACATGAGGCGGATAGATCAAATCAAAATGAGTTCCAGGCACAAATACCACTTCCAGGTTTGGGCACAAGGCGGCAAAACCGGCCGTCGTATCGGCGGGATCTACTTGCGGATGGTTCGCAGCTATGTCCTGTCCGGCGCGAATCAGCGTTACTGGACCGTTGTAGGAATGGAGCGTGTAATCCAGTACCGATTGCTCCCTTCTTCGTAACGCCTTCAGGAAGCTGCGAATCATGGGGATGGTGATCTCGAGCCCGGAATCAAAGATTCCGGCGCCCTGCGTCTGGTCGAGAAGATATTGCAAGCGCTCTTCGGCGCTGCGATCATTCACTGCATCCAGCGACAACTGGGTTGCGCCCTTCTCCCTGGCGACGTGCAGCAACTGTTCCGCCTCATCTCCGGAGCATGGCAATTCTGATGGGGTACGGGCGGCAATATCCAGAAGCAGCAATCCTGCCACTTCGCGGTTTTGCCTTTTGAGCTGCTGCGCCATCTCGTACGCAATGTATCCACCCATGGACCATCCACCCAGGATATAGGGCCCCTCCGGATCAATGGTTTTCAGCGCAGCAATATACTGAGCCGCCCGCTGTTCAATAGAGAGGATTGCCTCCTGCTCATTTTCCTCATCATCCAGCGCCTGCAGACCATAGAACGGCTGATCTTTGCCGAGAAGAGAAGCCAAATGCCGGTAGACTCCAATACCACCACCTCCCGGATGAACGAAGAAAAGAGGCCGTTTGGTACCGTGAGGAAGAATAGGGACCAGATTTGATCTGTGCTCCGGGTGAGCACCACGGCGCAGGAGTTGGCTCATCTGCTCAACGGTTGCGGCTTCAAAGACTGCGGACAAAGCCAGTTCCCGGCCAAATTGTTCTTTGATTCTCCTGATCAGCTTGAGCGCCAGCAGTGAATGACCGCCCAGTTCAAAGAAAGTCTGGCGCAAGCCAATGCGGGGAGCCTTGAGCAGTTCCCGCCAGATCTTTTCCAGTTGCGCCGTAATTTCATCGTAAAGCGGCACGTCATCCGCTACTGTTGTTGTCTCGAGCTTTGGCAATGCCCTGGTATCAAGCTTGCCATTCGGAGTGAGGGGTATTCGATCCAGAGCTACCAATGCTGCAGGAACCATGTATTCCGGCAGCCTTGTCCGAAGATGGTTCTTCAGTTGATCCAGAGTGGGAATACCATGGCCATCGGCAAGCACTACATAGCCAACCAGCCTCTTATCATCCTGCTCATCTTCGCGCGCGACAACTACCGCCTGCCGGACTGCTGAGTGCGTGGCAAGCACCGACTCTATTTCACCCAACTCAATCCGGTATCCACGCAGCTTGACCTGATGGTCGGTGCGTCCCAGATACTCAATGTTTCCGTCGCTTCGATAGCGACCCACATCACCCGCCCGATACAGGCGTTCTCCGCCGGTCTGGCTGAAAGGATCAGGAACAAAGCGTTCCCCAGTAAGCTCCGGACGATCCCAATAACCACGCGCTACACCCGCCCCTCCGATATAGATTTCGCCTTTCATCCCAACCGGCACAGGCTGGAGCAACTCGTCGAGAATGTACATCCTCGTGTTTGAGATGGCTTTACCAATAGGTACCGATCCACGCAATTGTTCGTTGCCAGTTACTTCATAGATACAGCAGCCCACAACCGTTTCGGTTGGACCATACTCATTAATCAACCGGGCACCGGGCGCCGCTGACAACCAGAAATCCAAGTCGCCATACCTCAGCATCTCTCCGCCAATAACCAGCGCTTTGGCTTTTTTCGCTGTGCCGCTATCTTTTTCAAGCAAACCGTTCAGGATCTGCAAGTGGCCAGGGGTCAGCTTCAAAAGGTATTGATTTCCGAATCCCAGATGTTCCGGGATGTCTCTGAACTCGGCGGATTGCGGCAGGATTTCAATGCATCCTCCGGTCAGCAGCGCCGGATAGATACTGGTTACGGTCAGATCAAAGCTGAGAGATGAATGCCACAGAGACGGTGTACCAGGACGGAAATCGTAAGCGCGAACCGCCCACTGCAGATAATTAGCAAGGCCATGATGAGTGACAGCCACTCCTTTGGGCTGGCCGGTTGAGCCTGAGGTATAGATTATGTAAGCGAGATTCTCTGCGGTTAGAATTCTCTTTCTCATCCTGACTTCTTCTGTTTCCGACCTCCTCTCCTCCATACTCATTTCTTCAAGCCAGTCCGCATCTGTTCCCGCTCCGTCCATCATCACCACATCTACTCCCGCCAAAGCCAGATCGCCAAGTGTTGCTGCTTCCACCAAGACCCATTCAATCCCTGCATTTTCCATCATGTACTCTATGCGTTCCTTTGGCAGCCCTGGTTCCACTGGCACATAGGTTGCGCCCGCCTTCAATACGCCAAGCACTCCGATCAGCAACTCGAGCGACCGCCTGAGATAAATTCCCACTCGCGTCTCTATTTCAACTCCGGCCTCCACCAGATAGCTCGCCAGCCGCTCCGCCTTCTCATTCAACTCACCATAGGTCAGGTTCTGCTCTCCACATATGACTGCCACTGCATCCGGAGTTCTTGCGGCCTGCTCCTCAAAAAGCTGATGCACACAGCCCAATGGATACTCCGCTTTAGTCTGGTTCCAGCCGACCAGTACCTGCTCCCGTTCTTCTGCTGTAAGCAACACCAACTCGCCTATCCGGCACCCAGGCCCGCTCACCATCTGCTCCAGCACCTGTCGCAAATGGCCTGCCAGGCGCTCTATTGTCTCAGCTTTGTATAGGTCACAGGCATAGCTGATCTCACCACCCAACCCGTCCGCGCTCTCCCATAGCCCCAACGAAAGATCGAACTTCTCTATTCCGGATTCAATGGCACAACCACTCACTCGCAACCCTGGCAGTTGCAGCACTTGCTGTTCCGTGTTGTGCAGCACCAGCATCACCTGGAACAGCGGTGAACGGCTCCGATCCCGCTCCGGCTGCAATTCTTCCACCAGCTTCTCAAACGGGACATCCTGATGCTGATAGCCATCCAGCGCTACGTGCCGCACACGCGTCAAAACCTGCTTAAAATCCAGGTCCCCGCTTACTTCGGTTCGCAATACCAGCGTGTTTACAAAAAAACCTATTAACGCCTCCGTTTCGATCCGATTACGATTCGCTATGGGGGTGGCCACGGCAATATCATGCTGATTTGCATACCTGCTCAGAATTACCTTGCAGCCAGCAAGCAAGGTCATAAACAGGGTCACGCCTTCGCGCCGTCCTAACTCTCTCAGTTTCTCCGTGAGGTCCCTGCCGACCCGAAGCTCCACCTTGGCACCGCGATGGCTTGTCACTGTGGGACGCGGATAATCAGTCGGCATCTCCAGCATCGGCACACCTGCCAACTGTTTCCTCCAATACCCTAATTGCTCCTCCAAAATGCGGCCCTGCAGCCATTGCCGCTGCCACACAGCAAAATCCGCATACTGGATTTCCAATCGCGGCAGCCGTGATTCCTCCCCCCGCAAGCAGGAGGAGTATAGTTCAGCAAACTCCCGCATCATGATGCCGACGGACCAGCCATCACTCACGATGTGATGCATGACTGCCAGCAGCACATGATCCTGCTCTTCCAACTGCAACAACTTCATCCGCAAAAGCGGACCCCGCTCAAGATCAAAGGGCCTGGCTGATTCTGCTGCGGCCAACCGCCGTATTTCCGCTTCCCGCTGCAATCCTTCCATGTGACGCAGGTCAGCCACTTCAACATTCAGATTCAATTCCGCGCTAATCACCTGGACGGGATTGCCATTCCTGGTCGCGAAGCTGGTGCGCAGCACCTCGTGCCGGCGCACAATCGCGTTCACGCTTTTCTCCAGTATTTCGAGGTTTAACTCTCCGCTCAGACGCACGGCGAAGGGAATGTGATAGGCGGCACTCTCCGGCTCCAATTGATTCAGGAACCAGAGGCGCTGCTGCGCATAGGACAGCGGAAGATCACTTTCACGCGAAACATGAACTATGGGCATTACCGAGTCGGTACGTGCTCCGCGAGCTGCGACGATTCGTTCCGCCAGACCTGCCGCGGTCGGCACCTCAAACAACGCGCGAAACGGCAACTCTACTCCAAACACACTCCGCATCCGTGATATTGCCCTGGTAGCCAGGAGTGAGTGGCCGCCTGCCTCGAAGAAATTTCGTCCGACTCCGATTCGATCCAGGTTCAGCACCTCAGCAAAAATCCCGCACAGGATCTCCTCTTCCGGAGTGCGTGGGCCGGCAGTTTCCAACTCCTCCAAACCCTGCTGTTCCGGCCTGGGGAGGTCTTTGGGATCAATCTTCCCGCTCCCCCGCACCGGCAACTCCTCCATCATCACCCACGCCGATGGCACCATGTACTCCGGCAACCGCTCCTTCAGATATTCCCG
>Ga0070711_100000283_pt1 | contig 26272 bp, 20 predicted proteins | sample LARL53metaG_FD_65452 | JGI IMG/M metagenome (GOLD analysis project Ga0070711, IMG submission 65452) | Corn, switchgrass and miscanthus rhizosphere microbial communities from Kellogg Biological Station, Michigan, USA - LAR L5-3 metaG | ecosystem: Host-associated > Plants > Roots > Rhizosphere ... | reverse complement strand
ACCAAGAAGCAGCTGGAACAACGACTTCAGACCATTCTTAAGGAAATCGATTCCTTGAACGGCAAGCCCGTTTCCGCAGACTGATAACCCAGGATTTTTTTGACAGCAAGCGGGCCGTCATCGACCCCGGAGTACCTGCGTTCAACCGAGCACGTACCAGAATGCTGCCGAACAGGTTTTCAATACCGGAACAGCCCGTCTCCACCCGTGACGGGACCATGCTAACGCGGGCCACAATGCCCCGTTTACGACTCTTTGCTCGCCAATTATGCGAGAGGTAATAACTGTTGGCCACTCACGATAAATTCGATCCCGATTGGAAGCACGCGGACGCGGAAGAAGAAGACAAAGGCTACCTCACCACCACCGAGGCCAGCGGCTTTATTGGCGCGGAAGTAGCTTCCGCCGATGAACTCGACGACCTGGTGATGACGCTGGACGGCGAAGGCATAGACCTGGGCGAAGGCGAGTTGCCTTCACAGCGCCGCAGGAAGACTGGCTTTGGCCTGGACGACCACGAGGAAGTTGATGCCGCCCTGGCTCCCGGCGTGCTGGATAAAACCAGCGATCCCGTGCGCCTCTACCTGCGTGAGATGGGGACCGTCCCGCTTCTGACCCGCCAGGGTGAAATCGAGATAGCCAAGCGGTTTGAGCGCGGACACATGCGAGTGCTCAAGGCCATTTCACGCTGCTCCATCGTTATCCGTGAAGTGAAGACGCTGGGAGCCGACCTGGAGTCCGGGGCGCGTTCCATCAAAGAGCTTGTAGTCTTCAACGAAGAAGACGTCACCGACGAAATTCTCTCCGCGCGCACGCAGGCAACCATCAACGAGATTGAAAAGATGGTGGAGCATTACAACAAGGTCCTGAAGCTGGAAGAGAAGCTCTCCGGGATCAGCCGCAAGCAGAACCCCAAGCAATATCGCCGCTGCCAGTGGAAGCTGGGCCGGGAAAGAGTCGCGGTTTCCCAGGTGATACGTTCCTTCAAATACACGCCCATGGAACGGAAGCGCCTTATTGATCGCGTAACCACCACCACAGACGCAATGCGTTCGCTGGACCGGCAGGCGCAACGCCTGGAAAAGAAGATTGACGCCACCCGCAATGACGAACATCGGGCCGAGTACAAGCGTCAGCAGAAGAATTGCTTCAATGATCTCAAGCAGCTTGAGCAGGAAGCCGGCGTCAGCTTCAAAGAACTGGGACGCACGCAGCGCGAAATCGTCCAGGGCAACGTGGACGCGGAGTACGCGAAGCGCGAACTGGTTGAGGCGAACCTGCGCCTTGTGGTTTCTATTGCCAAGAAATATACCAACCGCGGCCTGCAATTTCTGGACCTGATCCAGGAAGGCAACATGGGCTTGATGAAGGCCGTGGACAAATTCGAGTACCGTCGCGGCTATAAGTTCTCGACGTATGCAACGTGGTGGATCCGCCAGGCCGTCACACGCGCCATTTCCGACCAGGCGCGCACAATTCGCGTTCCCGTACACATGATCGAAAACATTAACAAGCTGTTGCGGGCTTCGCGCCAGCTGGTGCAGGAACTGGGCCGCGAGCCTTCTTCAGAAGAAGTGGCGCAACGCATGGACATCCCGGTCTCAAGCGTGCGCAAAGTGCTGAAGATCGCGCAGCAGCCTATCTCACTGGAAAGCCGCGTGGGGGAAGAAGAGGATTCGCGCCTGGGGGATTTCATCCAGGACACCACTGGAGTTTCGCCGGCCGATGCGATGATCCGCGTGAATCTGAAAGAGCAGACCGCCAGCGTACTGCGCACGCTCAACCCGCGTGAAGAACGCATCATCAAGATGCGCTTTGGCCTGGAAGACGGATCGGAACATACGCTGGAAGAAGTGGGACAAAACTTCCAGGTTACACGGGAACGCATCCGCCAGATCGAGGTCAAGGCACTGCGCAAGCTGCGCCACCCATCGCGTTCACGCAGGCTTCGGGCGTTTGTCGACCGCAAGACGTTCGGAGAAGGGCGCGACTAGGTTAGCCACGCACGCAGAAGCTGCGTAGCCACCGAGACGCAGGTCTGTCTCAGGGACGGACATGTGTATCCCCCGGCACCCCTTATGCCACTGACCTTAGTGCGGGACCGGTTCTACGTTCGCTACCCAGGATGTTCATAGCAAGCGGAATGGTGGTCAGTCCTCCGACGAGGGCAAGGGCGAACCCCGCTGCCTTCCGCTGTTCTTTGCTTAGGCGGCCGGCAAGCAATAGTCCTATGCCAGCCCCAAGCGCAACGCGAGTTCCGGCAATGAGAATGATTTCAGCGATGCTAAGATTTCGTTCCAACATGGGTTCACCTTCATTTTTCATTTTTCATTTTTCATTTTTCACGACGAGCGTGACATAGGGTTATATTCTGTTCGTCCATCGGCGAGAGCTCCGGGCGCTTACTGCTGGACGACAAGGCGGTCTACGATGCGCCGGTCACCGGCGTAAGCCCTGGCAAGCTGCATGGCCATTTCATGCTGCGACTGGCTGGTGACGGTGCCGCTCAGCGTAACGCTCTGATCGTCGACAACGGCCTGAATCTTTGAACCGGCGTACGCCGCGTTCTTGCTATCCAGGTCTTTTTGAAGTTTTTCAGCAACGTCTTTGGTGGACTTCTGGTGATGATCGGACTTGTTATTGGGCGCATTGTCGCCGGAAACTGGCGGCATTGTCCGTCCTGAACCTGACTGCTGGGCGAGCATTGCAGGCGAAACAAGAAGCAGGACGAGTGTCCATTGCAGCAAACGCTGGTTCATATCAAGACCTCCGGCAACGCAGCTAAAACTCAAGCATTTCCCCCGATATGTTGTTGGATGCTTAGGTCGCAGGCGACGGAAGACGGGCTTTTGCCGGGAATAAGAGTTGGCTTGTGGGTGGAATACGTTATCGGAACGAGCAAGCAGGAAAGTGCGCTAAGTGATTGAAAAATGGTGGACCTGGTCGGGATCGGTCTTACATGGGGCATTGATAATACGTAAGTTATTGATTTTACGTATGCCCAAAAGGCCCAAAATGCCTAGTTTGCCGAATCGGTTGTACGATTTTTGTACGGTGAAAAATTTCACAGTCGCGTATATCGATCCAACAACATCCCATTTTTAAACTCTTCCGATCAACACCCTCGAAAGCATTGCTCACATTAATACTAATTCAGTTCTTGATACGATCAAGCACATTTTTCCAATGCTGCCAAGTTGCTTAGAATTCGGCACCCGTTGCCGTCTCCTTCATGGACTATGCTTATCGATCCGTCCGGAATCAGGTGGATTGTAGAGACTGATCTGACACCCGGCTACATCAAGAAGATTCGTCGACAACAGTTACAGAGCGGGCGGGTAGAAAGGCCACTGCAGACGCGTCATGGACCGGTCAGCCGAGTGACGCCAGAAATCGAAGAGCAACTGCGGCAGCAGCCGGATCTGACGCTGTGGGAATTGGGCGAGGGGCTGAAGCAGAGCCATCAGGTGCAGCTCAGCCGGACGCGCCTTTCGCAGGTGCTGCAACGGCTGGAACTGCGTCGTAAAAAAAATCCCTCCACGCGACCGAGCAGAATAGTCCCCAGGCACAACAACAACGCCAGGTCTGGCGGGAAACGGTAAGGCAGATCGATCCGGCCCGGCTGTTGTTTCTGGACGAGAGCCGCGTGACCACGGAAATGACGCGCCGCTACGGTCGGGCTGAAGGTGGCCAGCGAGTCCACGATGCAGTGCCAGCTGGGCATTGGCGTACGCGGACGATCCTGGCAGCTCTCAGCTTACGCGGTATACGAGCCGCGATGACCGTCGAGTCGCCTACTGACGGCGATGTCTTTCTGGCCTATGTGGAACAGGTTCTGGGGCCGCGGCTGGAGTCGGGCTACGTCATGATTCTGGACAATTTGCCGGCCCACAAGGTGGACGGCGTACGCTACTTAATAGAATCCCGCGGCGCACAACTACTGTATCTGCCGCCCTACTCGCCCGACTTCAATCCGATTGAGCAGGCTTGGTCCAAGGTCAAAGAGCTGTTGCGGGCCATCAAAGCACGCATCCTGCCACTGCTGGAAGAGGCCATCGCCACCGCCCCATCGCTGCCATCACCGCTGAGAACGCTGCTGGCTGGTTCCGCCACTGCGGATATCGGATACACTAACTATGAAACTGCTCTATGCCTAAAGCAAAATTTCAGAGAGTCGTGTCTCCCAGCATCTCTTGGATTTACTGCTGGCATCGCCCTTGTCATGCCGGTTCCTTTGACGAGGCAGCGTACGTGCGATGAGTTTTCTGCGAGAGCTCCCCTGCTCCGTCATACTCTCCATATCGTTCAGGCATCACAGCCAGTTGCACGCTGCTTTTCTCCGCTTCACGACGAGACATCGTCTCCGGGCAGATTGCCTGCAAAAGCGGGCTAGTCATGAATGTCGTCACTAATGCCATCAACACCATCATGGAAAATAGCGCCGGGGAGATTACTTTTATATCCAGGCCGATATTCAGGATTACCAACTCCATCAGACCACGTGTATTCATCAGTGTGCCCAGGCCCGCGGCCTCTTGCACTGACATTCCCGACCACCAGGAAGCCAGCATTGAGCCGCCAAGTTTCCCGAGAGTTGCAACGAGAATAATAGCCACGCAATACATCCACATCTCGGCTCCCTTGACCAGTCCAACATTCGTCCGCAATCCAGTAAACGCGAAGAATAGAGGCAGTAACATGGTTACCACAATGGTCTCGAACTTATCGACGACGTAGCGGACAAACTTCTGTTCCTTCGGCATGATGGCGCCCATCAGAAACGAACCGAACAGAAGATGAATGCCGAGCCACTCTGTGCAAAGCGCTGAACCTAAGGCCAACAGAAGCATTAACGCGATTGCATTTTCTGAGAGCTGACCAGTTTGACGATAAAGAGACTCGAACCGCTTGAGCAGCCGCTGCAGGCCGTACAGCATGACGAGGGCGAAGGCGATTAGGCCCCCTATTGTGAGCAAGATTGGATGTCCAGTATTGGCAGCCCGGATGAACAGCACAATGTAAGCCAGAATGCACCAGCCCGTTACATCGTCCACCGCGGCACAGGCGATCGCAACCGTTCCTAGCCGACTTTGAAGCATGTTACGTTCTGTCAGGATGCGTGCGAGTACCGGGAATGCCGTAATGCTCATGGCCGCCCCCATGAACAGAGCGAAGCTGGTAAAAGGGACGCTGCTGTCTGAAAGACGCGGATACAGATAAACTGCCAGAAACGACGCCATAACAAAGGGGGCAGTGATGCTGACGTGGCTGGTCAATATTGCGGCATGTCCCTGATTTTTTAATTCTCTCGGGTTAATCCCCAAGCCCACAAGGAACATAAAAACAATGACACCAACTTGACTCAGAGCATTCAGGAATCCCAGGCTTGAGGGCGGGAACAGGAAAGCTGACCATTGCGGCGCAATTGCGCCCAGCAGTGATGGCCCCAGCATGATACCGGCGAACATCTCACCCACCACCCGAGGTTGAGCTATTTTCAAAAACAGGCTTCCCACGATCCGGCAAGTCGCCAGCACCACGGCAATTTGCAGGACAAGTGTGAACAGGTTTAGCATTTAACGGTCTCCTCTGCCAGCATTAGCCTATTTTTCCCGGACCGCGCGGAACTCAGCCGGAGGACACATGGCACAATCATTCCTCGATAAGAGGCCCGTCATAGTGTTCGGGTTCGTTTTGGAATCAAGCGTGGCAATCAGGGAAAACACACGTCCGCCACTGCATCCCGCCTCTTTAGTCCCTTCCGCGGGAGCCGATATTTTGACTTTGATAGTTGTTCCTGCAATGAACCCTGACGCGGGTGGCATCACCGGGTTGGCGAAGCTTAGTGTGAAGTATTTGCCCGACTGTGAGATCGTAAAATCCACATCTCGCATTGTCGCTACGGACATTGCGCACGGCAAAGCTGCCAGGTGGAAAGTATTAACTTGCATTTTCCAAGGGCCACCAATCGCAGTTGGAGCGGCCAGTTTGCTCCCGCTTCTGAGTCCCCCCGCAAGTCCTAGTATTGGTATGACTACCAGAAGCAGATATGCAACAGCAAAATTTCTGTTTGCAGATATCACCGATTTATTCCTTTTATACGGTATTTCTGAGCGCAAAGAGCACTGGAAGCGTTGATCGGAGGCTGCAAAATAGCAATCGCTCCATCTGGGACACGAAGCTGCTACAGTCCCGAAAACGTTCAAAATGGAATTCGAAAGCAGGTTTCCCGGCATAAGCCGGTCTTGCCCGTATGCAAGATGCAAGGCGTGAGGCCCAAGAGCATTGAAAAATCAAAGTTAACCCATGAGGGAACTGGCTTCTTCAAGCTGGGCGGATGCATGGAAATCCTGGACCGACTGATTCAACCTGATATCTGCTTGCTGCCAAAATTGATCCTGAGATTTCTTTCGTCTATATTGTCCGGCCCACTGCTCGCATAGATTATTAAGGCAATTTTTCAGAGACGATGGTCCAGGACCGCCACCGTACTCCAGAGAACAAACAATCGAATGTAAATCGAGACCGGCGAAAGAAACAGAATATCCGCGGTCCCGCAGGGATGATGACAGGACTTGGTGAAAATCATTGCCAGATTGCAAGGACTCCAGAACCGCCTCTCCCACAAGAGAATGCGCCCTGCGAAAATCAATATCAGCTTCAACCATCAACCGGTTCGCGAAGGCGGTTGCCGCGGTAAACCCTTTTACATTTCGCTCAAGCATGGCCTGAGCATTAGGTTGCGCTCCTGCAATCACGAGGCGCATAAGAATGACAATCTCCGTCAGATCCTGGAAAGCTGTCCAGATCGATTTGGCCGCTTCTGTTCCAACCGCAATAGAATTTGTAAATGGCATTGCATGAGTAGCCGCAGCAGCTTGGATAAATGTGCCAAGCGCCGAGGCAGAACGGCCCTGAATATGTTCCAAAAGGAACGGGTTCCTTTTCTGGGGCATAGCAGAACTGCAACCGACCAGTTCATCGGGTAGGTGCAGGAAATCAAATTCAGCAGTAGTCCATTGAAGTAAATCAGAGGCGAGCCTGCTCAATGTCAGGCTGTAAATTGCCATGGCAGCAAGCAAACGCAAAACCAAGTCACGGGATGCAACGGCATCCACGGAATTCAAAGGATCCGAATCAAATCCAAGGAGGCGTGCGGTGAGTGCGGTGTCAATCGGAATAGACGTACCTGCAACAGCTCCTGCTCCCAATGGACAGCTCTGCATGCCCTTGGCCGCTTCAAAAAGAGCATCCGAATCTCGCAACAGGGCCTGAGCAACTCCAGCAAGGTAGTGGCCGTATGTAATCGGCATGGCTGCCTGCCCGTGGGTGTAAGCGGGCATAATTACTTGCGCGAATTTCCTGGCCCTCCTCAGCAATACCGCATCAAGCCTCAAGGCCTGATGCAGCAGGCACAAATAAGGACGACGCAACTTTCTTTTCAACAGAGTGGCATTAAGGTCGTTCCGGGACCTCGCCGTTTGCAGAATCCCGCCCGCCTGAGTTCCTTCGGTCTCGATCAGATAATCTTCATATAAAAAGTAGAGCCCTCGTGTGGACTCTCTGCGGCGCAGGGCCTCGAAGTCTTCGGCTTTGATGCGCTCAATAGCCGCCAGCAGACGATTGACAGAGCTTCGCGGAACAATCGACTGCTGTGCCAGCATCAGCAAATGCGCCTGGTCCACTTGACACATTTCCCTCAATTCATTTCGGAACTGATCGTCAGAAGGGTGGCTAAACAAAATCCGGCGAGCGGACCTGCAGAGCAATTTCCGAATTCTTCCTGTGTTCTCCATGATGATGAAGGGCTATGGTTCAACTTCAATTCTTATTTTGAGGCATGCCAGTTCGGCGCAGCGGGCGGCGGCTTCCGGGGAATCGGCGCAGGCGATGACGTGGCCGATTCGATCGCGAAAGTCATTTTCACGCCGAACCTGCTCCCCCGTGCAGCGGTACATTTGAATTTCTGCAATGCTTTTGCACTCCCGGGCTTCAGCCATGCCTCTAATGCTGGTGATAAATCCTTCCCGCGGCGAAGTTAAGAAACGGATTGAGGCGTGCGCGGTCTTTTGCGGCGCCCACTTTACGGGATTACCCACCAGCAGGCAAATGGTGTCGTCAATCATGTCCTGCCCAGAAGCCAGCCTGACGATTTCGGGAATAAACCCACCTGCAAGTCTGGGATTAATCTCAATGATGATGGGACCTTGTCTGTGCAGACGAAACTCCACATGCGCTGGTCCCCAGTCCAGGCCCAGTTCTCGCAGCGCATGCTCGACAAGGTTCACAATTTGACCGAATGCCCCATTCGGTAAAGCAGCGGGAAAATCGTGGCCCAGTTCCACAAAAAAAGGCTCTGGAGAGAGGTGCTTGCGTGTTATACCGCGCACCCGCCCCGCAAAAGCCTCAGCCGAATATTCGGGACCAACAAGATATTCCTCAACCAGCACCTCGCGTGGGATCGGTAAGCCCCTTGCGTTCGCCGTGCGCTGCAAAAGCCAACCAGCGTGGGCGGCAACTTCCTCGAGGGTTGCGCACAAGCGCACTCCAAAACTGCCGCTTTCCAAAGTGGGTTTTACAACGACTGGTAATCCGATCGCGCGCCCCGCCGCTACAGCAGTTTCGATAGAATCGACACAAATGAACTCTGGAGTATTAAAACCCGCTGCTCTTAGATTTTGCCTTTGTACGGTCTTATGGCGTCCTGCCCAAAGCGCATCGGGATTGGCCCCGGACAAACCGCGGGCACGGGCCAGGAGAGCTGCGGTTTCGAGAAAGTAATCTGAAGTTGAAAAGACTCCCGCAACCGCGATCTCATTGGATAGTTCACCGAGAGTATCTAGAAGCGCCTGCAGCGATCTGGTCTGGCAATGGATAAAAGCTAAAGATTCCTGTTCGAGAAATGGGTATCTGTGAGGGTCTTCTACCAGGAAAACCGGCAGATAGCCATGCTCCGCGGCCTTGCTGGCGAATATGCGTCCGGTACCGCTTGTATTACTCTCTACAAATGCAATACAGCGCTTGGCGGGAAGGCCAAATCTCTTTTCCAGTTTTTGTATTTGAGAGCGCAGCGATTCGGGCATCGAAATAACGATTCCATCTGGCTTTCCAGCCACCTGCTAGACTGAGTTCCGTCAACTGAAAGCCGCTAACATATTGTTCTCAGAAGCGCTGTGGACGGCGACGACACTCCCCAATGTCTGGCGGCCCCATTTCATAAAGGTCCAACATGGACCAGCGTATCGAGGGTCCTCAACCTCGCGTGGAGTGGAGGGCAATGATGAAAGCCAAAAGTGATTTTCTTGCATGTATCTATCGTTGTAGATGCTGTCCAAATAGCGATAACCGTCATCTGGAAGCAAGCATACAGTTCGCGAGCCAGGATGCCGATCAGCCCAGTACTTTGCCACGAGCCAGGCAGCGCCGCTGGTTCCGCCGCGGAAAAGAGCTGTCTGCTGGTGCAACAGTCTGGTTGCTGTGTAAGCTTCTGCAGCCGTCACCCAGTGCACTTCATCAAAGGCTGTGTGGTCGAGATTCTTGGGAAGGATGCTGTTACCCAGCCCCCGGAGTACCCTTGGGCCGTCCGGTTGACCGAAGAGCGCACTTCTGAAGGTATCGACTCCGATGACTACGAGCTTTGGAAACCGCGTACGGAGAAAGCGAGCAGTGCCGCATATCGAGCCGCCCGAGCCAACAGTGCCCACCAGACAATCCACGCGGCCAAGCGACTCTATCAATTGGGCCGCAAAATCACTGTAAGACTCTGCATTTTCGCAATTGTCATATTGATTCACCCACCAGCTATCTTTAGCCGTTGCGCGGATCTCATGGAGCCTGTCAAGACGGGCCCGCTGATACCCGCCGACAGCGGCAGGCCCCGAAACAATCTCAACTATGGCTCCCAAATTTTTTAACTTGGTTTGTATAAGAACGTCGCACGCATAGTCGCTGACCACGACGAGTTTGTTCTGGGTCCAGCGGCATGCAATGGCAAGTCCTAAGGCCATCGTGCCGGACGAGCTCTCCACAACCATGGTGGAAGGGTTGACTAGCCCCTGCGCAGTCGCCGTTTCAAGACATTTCCATGCCGGGTAAATCTTCATCAGCGGAAACGCAGCCGCAACCAGGTTGTGAGAGAGATGAATGAGTGCAGGGCGATATGCTTGAAACAAGGAAGCACGAGTCCGACAATCGATTGTCATGGGAACCTTTAAATATTCTTTGCAGCGCTTCAACTCAAAGATCAAACCTCAAAGAATTCTTGATGCCGCAGGCTGCAAGCTTTTTCGATGCTTTCTCAATCCTGGCTTCGCATTCGCCATTTGGATCAAACAGGATCGCCCCCACGGTTCCCGAATGCGCTACGGATACCCCGGCCGCGTCTACCGACATGGCAACTCGGCGAACATCGGCAAAGCGGAGTTTGGGCAGGAATTTTTCGTTCAGTTCAGCGCTGGCAGTTGCCACTGCACCCAGGAGCCGCACATCTTGAGTAATGAGGGCCCGACGCAACTCTAATCGCAGTCTTCGAAGATATATAATTTCGTGGGGGGAGTACTTGGCCAGAGGAAAGAGCAAAGTGTCAACATAACCTTCTTGCTCCATATCAAACCCAAGCACCGCCAAGTTGGGCAGTTTATGTGGATAGTACTCAAGCACTTTGCCTTCCCGATGAGCGAGAAGCACAGGGTTAGCGAACATAATGTTGCCACTTGCCACTTCAGCCTTGACCACTAGAGCAGCAACTTCTTCTGGCCGCAAGGTAGTACCGCATGCGTCAGCGACTGCCAGCACGGCGGCGGTGCAATCCGCGGTGGAACTGCCATAGCCTTTGGCTTCAGGAATGTTGCTTTTTAAGATAAGTGCTCCCTCTAGCGGCCAGACTCCCAACATTTCCGCAGTAATTTTCGCGGCCTTCAAAGCCTTTATCTTGTGGGACGGCGAAACGAAAAGTTCCTGGTTGGCCTTAAATTCAAAGGTAGCCGACGAAGCCATTCCAGGAAAAGGAAGGCTGAGCAAGCAGCGGTGGATTGAGCCGTTGTCCTCTTGAACAACACCTTGGAACAATTCACCATGTTGGGCAATCGCGTATCCGCAACCGACCTGGCAATCAACTCTAACCTTGATGGTCTCTTCCATGAACAAGCCTCGTCCTTATTTCGTTGCTCAACGGCAATTGCTATCCAGCGACCGGCTTGCCGCCGGACCTGTGCTTCATGCCATGGTTTTTCTTTTCCCTTGATATGGTTCGCGACCCGTTATTTAACTTACCCCCCATCGTCAAAGGGTGGAATGGAGGATGATCTGTGTGGTCTACTTCGCCAGCACACCGCGGCTGACCAACCGCTGGAGATATGGAATGCGCCGGGCAAGCCCTGATGCGCATGCAGAGCCGCTGCTCATTGGGTTCACAAGCTCATCGCAACAGCTTTTTTAGATCTGCCTGCAATCAGGAGTAATTCTGGTTTTCAACTGAGATTCGCGCCGTTCTGCGCGGGGACTGATGGTTCACGAGGAATTCGGTCAACAACCAGCGAAAATAATGATATTGCAAGTCCTGAATATAATGACCGCTGCCGCCGAGAACCACTTTGGTAACAGGATTACGGCACAGCTCCTTCATAGCCCACAAAACAAGCTCGTTGCTCACGATACTGTCGTCAGATCCCATGACTACCATGGTTCGGACCTTCAGCTTTTTCAAGGCCTCATTCATTGGATAACTTTCATCGGATGCCACACGACGAGCTATGTTGATGAAAGACTGAGGTTCGGTGAGCTGAGCTATCATCCCACCCGCGTTGTCCTTGGCAGGCAGGGAAAATAGGGCTTGGGCGCGTGCGATGGGAGCATTGACCAGCCGGTTCCAGTCAGGTGATGCTGACTGTTTTGAAATTGTATGTGCGAGGAATGAAGCCAGCGACGATTCCTTGGTGACAGCGTCAAGCAAAGGTTGCAGATCACGCTCAAACTTGCTCGGATTGGCGGCAATACCACGGATTCCTTTCAACATCGGTCCTAAGAAAACCATGGAAGATACCTGGTGGGCCCGGGAATTAGCCAGATCAATTGTCACTCTCGCGCCATTGCACCATCCGAGAACATCGGCTCGTTCGAGCGATTCTGAGTCGAGAATCGACGCTAAGTCGGCGGACTCGGTTTGTATATCCACATGCTGCTGTAATCCGCCGTTAAACAGATCGCTGCCCCGGCGTTCCGGTAGGATAATCCTGAACTCGTGGGTTGGATCCGAGAGAAATTTTTTCCAGATCGATATAGGTGTACCGGTTGCGTTAACCAGTAGTAATGGATGTGTGCCTAGATTCCGAACGTAATAGCGCAGCCCGGCTGCAGTCTTCTTCTCGATGTATTTCTGGGAAATCGTATCAGCAAGTGATTCATTCAGGCCGTTGTGGGACTGCAAGGCAAGCAGCCCCTTATCGGCATAAAATGCATCTACAATACAGTCGCATAAGAAGCGGGCGATAGGATCGTCCCAGCCGCTGGCCTGATTGGATGTTTTCCACTCCATGGCAACGTAGGCCAAGCCTTCCACCAAAGCATGCTCCAATTCTTGGAGAGGAACTTTGGCGTTCTGTGCATGTTGCCCATAAGACGAGATCATCCTCGGAACGGAAACAGTAATCGGGAAAGAAACCGTGTAGGCCGGCTCGCGTAGACACACTTCCTGCATAGTGTTATCTAATAGTTTGTAGAAGGTCGAGTTCACTTCCTCATGCCCTCACCGCGGATATGCGTTTACAAACGCTTGTCCCCTGGTAGTGTGGGTCCGGATGCGATTATGCGCGTATTCATTGTGTCCCGCAGCCAGTACGGCACCATATTGATCGAGTGAGAAGTTCCCCCCCAATTCATACACAATATTGGTTTCTTTCATGTTGCCGTAGAGTTCGACCGATGTCGGAACATATCGGGCAGCAACCGCCAACCGCATATCCCTGGTCTTACCAGCGTGGGGAGTAGAAGCATGCATCAGGGTTGTAGGGAAAATGAGAAATTGTCCGGCACGGCAGGGCATGGTCACAGCTTGCGACTCATCGGGCGCCCAATTCGGGTCTTTCTGCAGTTCTCGCCAGTCGTATCCAAAAAAGCCGCGCAGCACCCCATTGATCTCGTGATGGTTGGTTTTCTTGGGGTCATAATGCATCCCCTTGCTTTCGTCAAAATACATAGTTCGTTGCGTCCCGGGCATGAATTGCATGCAAGACATGTCCTCGGATGCGTCGGTGAAAGCTATCCAGGCTGTCATTGCGCCACCGAAGTCAGACCCATTGGGCCACTTGATATGGGGGATACCATCTGCGCCTCCGAAAGTGTCGACTTGATGCCAGTCGGTTCCCTCATCGCCAGGGTATTTGGGAAAGAACTCGGAGCGCCAGCAGAGGACATCAGGACCCAAAATGCTCATCATTCGATGCACTATTTGCGGCCGGCAGATAATATCGGCCAAGATGGAATTATCCAGGTGGCGGTCATAGTCATAGATTCCCGTGCCTGGCTGAGCGTTTGGATAAACCACCTTGGTTCGATCAAAAAGTTCGAGACGCAATTTCTTCCAGAGAGCTTTGATTTCATTAGCAGGCATTAAATCATAGGGTCCGAGAAATCCTCTGGTATGGAATTCGGCTAACTCGTCTCGCGTAAGAAAGTATGTTTGGGGTAGCGCTTGCTTTGTATCTATCTGTATCTGCGTGTGGGTTGCCATAAAACCTCCAATAAGGAATATTTGCTTCGGTTGGATTGACGTTATTGTGCCGCGAAGCACTCTAACGAAGAGGGAACAAATGTGCTGAATTTCTCTTTGACTGCTTGTGCCAATGCGCTTACCGTGGATCCCCGCGCCACGATGCTGGTGTCGAGCGGAATTTCAAAACGCTTGCTCATCTCCATGACCACGTGAATCATTCCCAGCGATGTTCCACCCAGGTCAAAGAAATCATCCTGGACTCCAACGCTGCCCACTCCCAGCGCCGATGCCCAGATCTCCGCTATGATCGCTTCAATGGCAGGTAGCGATGCACTGCTGTTACCATTTAATTGCGGAGCAGGCAATGCACTGCGATCAATCTTTCCATTTGCATTCAGTGGGAGCGCGTTCAAGATGATAAAAGCGGAAGGAACCATGTACTCAGGCAAGCGCTTACGTAGATGCTCACGGAGTTGTTTCAAATCTACGGCTGCACTACTTGTACCTACCACGTAAGCAATCAGTCTTTTGTCGCCTAATGTATCAGGAAGAGCAGCTGCCGCTGCCTGGCTAATCTCTGAATAGGATAGGAGGGCTGCTTCGACTTCCTCAAGCTCAATGCGATATCCTCGCACCTTAACTTGAAAATCCACCCGGCCAACAAACTGCAATATGCCATCTCTGGAATAGCGAACCTTATCTCCAGTTCGATACAATCGGCTGCCGTTAGCCTCAAAAGGGTTAGGAATGAAGGATTCGGCGGTCAGATGAGGCCGCTGAAAATAACCCCGGCTTAGTCCAGCCCCGCCGATGTATAGCTCGCCAGGTGTTTCCACCGAAACAGGCTGAAGGTCAAAATCCAGAACGTAAACAGTGGTGTTTGAGATCGGACGGCCGATCGGCACGACTGTTTCGATAGCTGATGAATCCGGCACCGGAAAACAAACACTGAATGTGGTCCCTTCCGTGGGACCATAGCCATTGATTATGCGACAACTTTTTATCCGTTCAAGAACTTGCCGCACAGCCTCGGCGGGGACCACGTCTCCGCCCACCAGCAGTTGCTTAACCGGAGCAAGGAGAAGCATATCTGTTTCGACGATTCTGTTGAACAAACCCGAAGTCAGCCACAAGATCGTGACGCCGGCCTTTTGCAGGAGATTCTTCAACTTCAGCAGATCAGGCATCGGGTCTGGCGGGTAAAGAACAAGCTTTGCTCCATTCAGTAACGCTCCCCAGATTTCGAAAGTTGACGCATCAAAGGTGATCGGAGCTAATTGCAGGAACACATCGGTGGAAGCAATCTGGACGTAGTTGGTGCTTTTGACCAGCCGATTGATGTTGTAATGCACAATTCCAACACCTTTTGGTTTGCCAGAAGAACCTGACGTATACATTACATAGGCAAGGTTCTCCGATACAACGGAACTGAGGGGCGCGCTTTTGGGCTGGGTTGCGATCAGGTCTGAGTTGCCATCGAGCCTGACCGTTTGCACACCAAGGGGGGCGAAAATCGTCTCTGTCTCCAGCGAAGTAAGAACGAGACGCGCTCCCGCATCGTTCAGTAGAAATGCCAGATGCTCGCCCGGATGGTTCTTGTCCAAAGGAAGAAAGGTGCCGCCGGCTTTCAGAATGCCGAGCATTTGTACAATCATTTCAAAAGAGCGTTCAATGCACAGACCGACAAGAACCTCAGGACCGACTCCAAGGCCCCGCAGGTAATGAGCTACCTGGTTCGCACGGGCATCTAAATCCGAATAAGAGAGGTGCTCGTCGCCCAGAACCACTGCATCCGCTGTGGGTGTCCGGGCCGCCTGCTCCGCAAAGAGCTCATGAACACACCGATCTTTGGAGAAATCGGAGACCGTAACTTTCCACTCGGCCATAGGTTGATGACATTCCTGTCCATTCTGTTCTGCCTGGTTGGCCAAATTCCGGTTTGGAAGACTAGTTTCCGCCACTCTCATTCCAGCAGCTGCGCAATTGAGCGCCTTTTCATTCATAAAGAACCCCTATCTTTCTCCTGGTCGCCAGGATGATGATCTTCTGTCCAGCCAATTGCGTTGTCTTTCTTGAAATCGCTTCTGTAAGCAAACTGCATCATGCAAGCACGACTGCTCCCGCGTTCATGCATAGCTAAAGCGTGCCTTCCATAACAATGATCACGAACATGAAAGACACTGGCTCTTCGTAATATGAAAGGTGCCGGCTAGCCCGCGCACAGACAACGATCAAAATGAGTTAAACAATAATTCCGGTGGTTCACTGAATGTTGCAGATTTCGTATCAGTTCATTCAACTTCGTCAAGGCAGCGCGACGAAGTCTAATCCAGAATCACAATTTATAAATACGAGGGGTTGACGAAGCTCTCAGCAGGCCAGTTGTCCGGACTTCGCACGATTGGTTGCATGAGTATGAGCCATTTGGAAGAGACAAAACTCCGCCGCGACTGCTTGTGAATAGATCCAATGTTCGATCGGCTTGGCCCAGCAGGAATTCATCACGATTGAGCCACCCGAAGAACGGCTGCAACGACTTTGGACACGCTTTCCTTTATGCTTTCTAAGTCAGTCTTACACTCCACTTCCGGTGAAAGGGGTGGCTCGTAAGGATCATCGATTCCTGTGAATCCAGGTGATTGCTTTCTCCGTGCCTTCTTATAGAGGCCCTTCGGATCACGTTGCTCGCATACTTCGAGGGGAGCATTCGCAAAAACCTCGATGAAGCGTCCGATGTTGGCGCGGATTTCGTCGCGAACTGCCCGATAGGGCGAAATTGCCGATACCAATACCACTACGCCGTTGCGCGTAAGCAACTGGGCCACAAAGCCGATTCGACGGACGTTCTCATCCCTTTCAGACTTGCTGAATCCTAATTCGCGGCTCAAATGTTTACGGACTACATCTCCGTCCAGTAATTCTGCCTGAATACCATGCGCCAGCAATTCTGTCTGGACTGCTTGGCAGATGGTGGTTTTCCCCGCGCCACTGAGTCCTGTAATCCATACTGCAAGCCCCCGGGTTCTGCTATTGGTTGCGCTCACAGACGCGGGAATACCATTGCCACTGCTCCGGGGCCCATCGGGCTCTAAAATGACGCCGCCCGCCATGGTGGCATTATGCAGTGGATGGATCACGATGAAGCTTCCGGTAGATTTGTCGACTGCATAAGAATCACAAAAAATTGGTTTGTGTGTTTCTATCTCCACCTCTCCAATCTCATTCAATTGCAAAGATCTCGCAGGCACCTCCTGTAAGGTGTGAATATCAGTTTTATGCAATAAGGTCAGAACGGTCATGCAGACAGTCTGGGTTGTGTGCTTGAGCAAGTAAGGATCGCCTATCTTCATAGGTTCGACAGAAGTCCAGATAAGTTTTGCGCGGAAACATTTGGTTTGCGACGAAGGATGCTGCGGAGTGCATAGCATATCACCCCGACCGAGGTCAGTATGTTGCCTCAGGGAAATCAAGACAGACATCGGAGCGAATCCTTCCTGAAGTGTTTGCTTATCGCAAGCAATGTCCGCAATAGTGACACGCCTTTCCGAGGGCAATATGAGTACTTCTTCATCGCGCCGGATCGTACCCGAAGTAATCTGGCCTGCATAGCCACGAAAGTCGTGGTTTGTTCGAATCACGGTTTGGACAGGAAATCGAAAAGGTTTCGAATATCGGTTATCGTGAGTCTGAACCAATTCGAGCGCCTCGAGGAGGAACTGGCCTTCATACCACGGCGTCCGATCGCTTCTTGCGACAATATTGTCTCCATGCAGAGCGCTCACAGGAATGAATCGGATTTCTTGAAAGTCGAGCGAACCAACGCACTCAACAAAATTCTGCTTAAGCAGCGCGTAGATTTCTGGATTAAAGCCGGTTAAATCCATCTTATTGAAGGCAACAATAATGGTTCTTATGCCCAGGAGCCAGACGATGTAGGCGTGTCGACGAGTCTGGGGCAAAACGCCTTTGCGCGCATCTATCACCAAGACGGCAGCCTGTGCGGTGGACGCCCCAGTAACCATATTCCGCGTGTACTGTTCATGTCCCGGCGTATCGCTAATGATAAATTTGCGCCGAGCAGTTGCAAAATATCGGTAAGCCACGTCGATCGTGATGCCCTGCTCGCGCTCAGCCTTAAGGCCATCTGTTACCAGAGATGGATCAAATTTGCAGCCCTTGCTGGCTGAGGTGTGCAAAATCGAGGCCAATTCATCTTCATATACGGCGCCAGAATCGTGCAGAAGACGGCCTATAAGGGTTGATTTACCATCATCTACGCTCCCGACAGTCAGAAAGTGCAAGAGGTCGCAGGAGGCCGGAAATGGAGTGGGGATCAAAAGTAGCCTTCTTTCTTTTTCGCTTCCATGGATCCTTCCTGGTCATGATCAATCAAACGGTTCTCTCGTTCAGATCGCCGCGCGATTTTCAATTCCTCAATAATGGCTGGAATTGTATCCGCTTGGGATGGAATCGCTCCGCTACAATATGTACAACCAAGGGAGCGCATGCGGGAGTAGACAAGCTGGCGAGGTTCCTCAGGCTGGGTTCTGCCGGAATGCTCGGGAATAATCAACTTTTCTCCCCGCTTCACGACTTCGCGCTCCCGCGCAAAATACAATGGGACCACTGGAATTTCTTCCTTACGTATGTATTCCCAAACATCCAGTTCTGTCCAATTGGAGAGCGGGAACACTCGCACAGTCTGTCCTTTCTCAATTCTGCAGTTGTAGAGGTTCCACAATTCAGGCCTTTGGTTTTTGGGATCCCACTGGCCAAAGGCATCTCGAAACGAGAAGACGCGCTCTTTGGCCCTTGATTTTTCTTCATCTCGGCGGGCGCCGCCAATAGCCGCATCGATTTCATATTTCTTAATCGCCTCCAGGAGGGCAGCAGTTTTGAGCAAGGCGCAACACTTGCTTGTTCCCAGGCGAAAAGGATTGGCGCCTTCGGCAAGCGCCTCATGATTTGTATGCACGATCAATTTCACTCCAAGTTCGCGGGCAATTCGGTCGCGAAACTCGATCATCTCCCGAAATTTATATGTAGTGTCTATATGCAGGAGGGGGAAAGGTATTTTGGCTGGATAAAAAGCTTTCTGCGCCAGACGAAGCATCACCGAGGAATCCTTCCCGATCGAATACAGCATGGCTGGCCGCGAAAATTCTGCGGCCACTTCGCGCAAAATGTATATGCTCTCAGCTTCAAGACTTTCGAGATGAGAAAGACAGCGCCTTGCAGCGTTGTAAGTGTCCGTTACACTCGTATTGATTGTAGTGACTGCTTGTTCATACATAGCATGTGTACCTCGCACGAGCTCTCACAAAACTCTTCTTTCTTTATTGATACGGCTGACGAATCAAAGTAGCCTTCATTAATTGGCCAAGGAGCTGACAAAGGATGCACTTTCATGCGGGTACCGGAACGGAAGCTGCCGGCTCTGATTCTCCCATGTTTTGCGGAGAAACATTAGCTGCTTCTGTCTGAGCAAAATAATTGCTGAGGGAAAAGTCCTTTCCGTCAATCCTCCGGATGTCAGTTGGAGCACCAGGCAAAGAGAGCAAGCTTTTGAGCTTCCATGAGCGCCGGTCGAAGAAGTGGACGCGCCCTGGGACGAATCTACGGAAAGGCCTGGAGCCGAAGATTGAATCGCCGACAACACAGGTATCCTCATCCAATGATAGTCCTCTGACCATCAACATTCCGACGCCACCGTCAATCACCACCCCATTGGACGAGATGACCCTTCCACCCAGGGAATCAGCAACAAGATATTCTGACTGATCATTCGTAAACACAATATTGTGTGCTGCTCCAGCGTTAACCGGGAACCGGCGGACAATCTCGAACTGCTTATCCAGAACTATTATTTCGCTGAGCTTGTGGCCAGAATTGTGCAGCAATATCCATACCGTGCCGTCCGGATGTCCGACAATCGAGTTCATGTGGGATTCGTTTCTTGCGGAAGCCCGGCTGATATTTCCCAGGGGATAATACGCCTGCCGTTTCTCCGTAGACTCCAATCGCATCTGCAGAATGCACCCGTTATAGCAATCGACGACAAGCAGGTCTTCGCCCACAAAATCAATCTGATGACAACCGCTATCCAGGTCCTTTACAGCCACGCTTACGGATTTGATCCGGTCATTCTCCATGGCGATCCGCAGGATTCGCCCATTTTTGTTGCTGCCTGGCTCACCTTCGCCCATGGCTTGATAGGCGTAAAGATTGCCATCTTTGAATGTGAGTCCATAAAATTTTCCCCGCATCAGCCGTTGGTAAGATGTAGCATTGACGACATAGAGTCCGTTCTGTGTAGCGACGAAATGCGTGTATCCACGCAAGTCCCTTTTCAGGAGAGGGACGAAATTTGCGGCCATTTCACAGTGTTCAATCCCTCTTGCTATCTGCCGCCGGATATTCTGCACCGTCTGCATCATGAATATAAGAAGGACTTCCTTTACGTTCTCAAAAAAGTCGCTAAATGATAAAAAAACAGGCATGGTTCCTACTATGCTTTCCAGTGAAGGGACGAGCGCAATGTAGTTACCCATGGGATCCTGCATCCTGGCTGCAAGGCGTTCCGGAAAAGCGCACCCCAGTGGGCGCGTATGGTGCAAAAGAAATTTTCTTTCAGCGGCGGGAATCTCGGCAGACGATATCGCGGCGAGTGTGACCCTTCCCGGCTCAGATTCAGTCCCGGCATCATTGCCTTTCGCATCACTGATAATGAGAGCAAAGCGACCGACACTGGCGTAATATCGCTTGAAAGGGTAGGTTGTCGGATAAAACTCAACTCCCAGCGCTTTCTTGTAGAACTGGACCAATTCCTCTGGCTGATTTGTATGCAACTCCAGCGCAAACGCATTGGGGGCGGCTGAGCGAGCGTGTTTCATTTGTTAATCTCCTCCTTAGTTCTTGTGTGGTGTTGCCGTAATGCCGGTGAATTGCTTAAAGCGCACCGCCCGGCCCTGAATGGCTCAAACCGTAAGTGGTTCGGCAGCGCCAAAAATACCATTGCAGCAAAATCGCTGTGAAAACATACAGAATTTAGTCAGTTTGCAATCAGACAAGCGTCTGTAGAATTTGCGGGTACGTTAAACCGCAAGCGCTCATCTGAATCGCTAAAGAAATAAAGACATTTTTCGCTAACCAACCTGCCTCCGCAGGGCAGAGGGATGTGTTCGACGGCATCACTTCGCAAGGTCCAACCCGACAATCCGCAACTCACAAGAATAGCGATCGCCGTCATTGTCCGACAGCCACATCTGCTGGAGGTCGGGCAACATTTCAGTGACTTCAATCATGGCATCCGGGAGTTTTGCGTCTATAGTGGAGCGGACCATGCGGCAGAATATATCCGCCAGAATTGGACTTTCTAAATCCAGATAAGCGGGTTTCTTTTCAACAGGCACTTTGTAAAAGAGGAACCGTGGGAGATTGTAGGTTCGTGCCCATGCCCTGCATTGAAGAAAACGCTCAGCTGCATCCTGATGTGAGGCGAACGACAGCTCTGCAATTGTGAAACGCCATGTCTCGCGCTTCACAACCAGCCGATCAATGGAAATTCTTGGAGTGTGGGCTGATGGGCCGAATATTTTAAATGCATCGAAAATCATCTCAGAAAGGCGCCAGCCTGCCAGCTCAAGCGCATTGAAAATCTGGCCATCCGCGGTGCGTACCTCGATTTCATCATCACATCGCTGAATGACCAATGAAGAAATCGGCACTGCCTTGGAACGATCGCGTGCGAAGCCGGTCAGTGAAAATTCCAGCCTTAAATCGTGAGGGGAGACTAAAGGTTGCGTCCGGCTTAGCCAATCTATGTTTTTGGGGGGCACTGCAACCAGGTTGCCGGTTCCTAGATCTTCGTCGAGCAAATTCATTAATTCCGTGGGTCGCGGGTGCTGATTTACAAATACGCATGTTTCAAGGGTATTTAAAGCGACATGCATTTCGCCTAGTACGAAAACATACTCTCCACGCCGGATCGCTTCCGCATCGGTCGCAGCAATCATGATGTCTGGGCAATGGTAGCGCGCGCGGGACCAGCCTGCCCGCGGCGCCGCAAACTCGGTCATCACGCGCGCACGTAATTCTTCACTGGAGAATCTTAGTGGGTCGTTCGAAGACTCGAGGTGCAAGATGCCAGCCCACTTATTGACGAATTCCTGCTGGACGCGAGTCCCGAATTCGGTCTCGCTCCCATCCATGAGATATGGCATGAATCGTAACCAGAAGTCTGTCGCGTTGATCACTGCCTGTCCGGTCCTGGAACTAATCTCCTCATACATCTCTATCAGCTTGTTCCTGCATGCCTCGGCTATCTGCCAACTGAGCCAGCGTGAGCTGATGAGCAAGAGCGTGAGTGGTCCGGCCAATTCGCGCAGCAGCTCTGCGCCGAACCGCAGTTCGATATCACGACGACAATCTTCATACACGATAGTTCTGCCGCCATAAGTACGACCATGACTTCGCGTAGGCGGCAGGCCCGTAAGAGACGTAAAGGTAAGCTCGAGATTTTCCAGTGCTGCATCCAGCCTTTCAGGGTCTCCGGCAGCAGCAGCAACTGTATCTCGTGCATTTTCCAGTTGCCGTAAAGGCGCCAACGCACGTTCACGTATGGCTGGATCCTCGATGCGGTCCAATATCTCATGCAAGACCTGCTCGGGATGGGGAATCAGGGGAATATCCAAGTCCCAGGAGAGCAGGTGCTTCAAGCACAATTCAGCCAGACAATGAAGGATTTCCGACTCATTTCTAAACATTTCTGGCTTCGAGCGCAAGAGGATTTCGGAAATCTGTTTGCCCGTGGAGACGCCGTCGCAGGCCTGGAGAACTGCAATTTGTTTTACAGGAATGGGCAAGGGACCAAAAACCGGATGGAGGACAACTGAGTTTTCAATGGAGATGAAAGGCATCCTGATTGGGACAAGCCAAGGATAAATAGCTCGATCCTTCGAAATCACATCGGCCAGCTGCTGGACTGGCCAAGCTTCGAAATACACTGACCGAGCGGCCAGCATCTCGGTGCCCGATCTCATGACCAGAGCATCATCTTCCAAGGAGAACTCCGCCCAGCCAACCGGCCCAAAAAAACCTATCGTGTCATTCTTGACGCTATACCGCTGCACGTAACTAGCTACGAGTTCTTCATTCTTCCGCTGGGTAGAGCTTCTCTGGCCATTTCCTTTTTTATGCACCAGCGAATCCAACGCGTTATGCAAAGCCTCGCGGTTCTGCCAGGTTATTGCTTCACGGAAGCGGGCAGACGATGCGATTGCACAGAGTGTTAGCGAGGTCTGCTCCATATTGACCGAAAATTCACGGCGAAAAGATTCCCGATTGGCAGCCACATCTGCATATCCCTGTTTTAAATCTTGAAATGCTTTGGCTGAGACCATCCCGTCAGGAAGCTGGGGTATTTTGCCGGCCTTCACGTTGCCTCTTGCTTCGAAAAGGGGCATGCGTTTTGTTTTGTCGTCCCATTCGCCATCTTCACGCAGTTTATCTAGTGCCGCGTTGATCGCGGAGATGGCTGCTTGTCTACAGCCTTTCAGTGTTTTTACCGAGTCTAAAAGCTTATCAGCGACATTAGACAAGCCCGGAAAAGCGGTTAGTTGCAGCACATCGTGTGCCGGAAAACCAGTGCTACGGAGACTCATGGTTTTCCATACTGCCCATGATTCTCCGGGAAGGATAATTAAATGCTTGGGGGCGACAGAAGCCGGAATATGTGCCACTGAGATTGCCATTAGGCGACCTTTCTAAGTGACCTTGGGAGTAAAGAGCTGTTCGAAACTATGCTTTCCAGCATGCGATGCCGGCAATTCGCCCATCTAAAAAGACGAGAACAGTCGAACTGAAACCGGCCTGTTTGAGATGTCCCATCTGGTCTTCGAGAACTGCTTCTCTATCACCATCTTCTCGGCGGATACGCCGGTCGTTGGAGATGAGTTGGTCTATGGACCACTCCTCTGGAACAAAATCCAGTTCCAGATGAGAAAGCAGTCGCCTTTGCATATCCATACACGCCAGATATTCAATAAGTTTCGTGTCAGCAGGTTCAGCACAGCAGATCAGGTCATATAGGATGAACCATCCTTCTGGTTTTATTGCCTCAAATATCCTTTTAAAAAGTTTCCACTTTTCCTCGTTATGAAGATGGTGAATAGCGAGCGAAGAAAATATCACGTCAAATCCGCCCGCGAAATCTTTCCAGTTAATATCCTGAAAGCGAAGGCAAATAAAGTTGAGCTTGTTATGATGCTGGACGAGCTTCGCCTCTGCCATCTTCAGCATCTCCGGCGATGCATCAAGTAAAATGCCCTCGGAGTCTGGGTCTACATCAAAAAACGCGTTAGTAAAGAAGCCAGTGCCACACCCAAGATCACAAAAATCGAGCTTGGGTTTCTGCATATATTTCAAAATGTCCTTCAGCACCTCGTACTGGTGTTTTCGGTCGCCAATATTGAATTGGGCTTCCTCATCAAAGCCTGCCGCGCGTTTTACGCCGTACGATCCTATGTTCCCTATTCGCTCCATCGCCTTCCTCCGCGTTAACTCGCAATGGGTTCCATTTTTTACATCACTTTAAGGGGGTTCTGAACGCGCCTTTCCGGCTTCCAATGTTTTCAGCAGATGAAAGAACGCACTCTCATTTCGGAACAAACCAGCGCGGTCCACCAAAATAAATTGGGAGATTCTGTTTTTTGAGGAACACGTCCATGGCAATGGAAATTCTGTAAGTTGGGCCGAAATAAGGACGCACCTCGTGCCGGACATAGCTCGGGAAGAAGAGCAGCCTGCCCGCTTTGGCTGGTCTGCTGAGTTGCCAATCCTCGTCCCATGGGCTTGCTGGTCCAGAGGCCTCGCCGCCATGGCTACGGTCAAGAAACCCGGGCCGAAAATAAACTGTATGGCCCGACCCTTCAAATTTTGGCTCGCAATCTTCGAAACCAGTCTGCACCGTATAATGAGCGCTCACGAATGCTGGATCGTGATGATGAATCCCCAAAAACTGACCCGGCCGCAATACATTGGCCCAGCACGATATCCCCTGAACGGTCATTTCCGGGTCCTTCGGGTCGCCTACCAGGCGAAGGAATTCATGAATTCCTTCCAATACACAATCGCGAAACATTTTGATTTCATGATACGGCCAATTCAGCACGTTGTATTCCAGCCAATGAGCTGTCAGTCCATTCTCGATCCCAGCTACCCGCGTTGCTTTGGTTTTCGCGAGAATACTTTGTTCTTCCGCCAATACAATTTCCGCCAATCTCTTGTTGAAATCGGCGGCGTCCTTGAGCGAGAGCGTTACAGTAGGAGTGGCCCAAAGGACTTCTGTCGTGACTGCCGTCTCCAATTTAGTTGCTAATTGCGCAGCATTCATTTGTTTACCTCCATTCCTATAGGCTGTCCCCGTCATTTTCAGGGCCGGTGCAGCATTTAGAACCTGGAATCAGCCAGTTCTGGTTTTCTGTTGACATGCGTTGGAATTTCGAGAAAGTTGCGAAGAAGCAATGTAGATTTTGAGAAAAGGCGCCATTTGCCCCGCATATGCTCAATCTGCGAGTGACTGCCACAATCTACAACGCCAGAACATAGTCATTGAGGAGAATCTCCTTTTCTCCGAAGAGTCTCTCTGAGTTGATGCCCTTACCCCGGCAGGCCTCAACCAGTTTGCTCGATTCAGTGATGGGCCGCGAGTCTGCCGTATACTTCAGGCTCATCACATAGTTCAGCCATGGCTCCTGCCCCATTGCATAAACGTAGACATCACGGAAATTGAAACGGTTCACAATGTCCATGGCCTCAGCAAAGTTGGATCCGGCCAGTCTCCGGGACTCGTCCATGCCCCGCTCGACTGTGCGAATCAATAGTGGGCCGTATAGCCAGGACAAAGGTGCGCCATCGCACTCCATCCCCAGGAATAAAGCATCAGCGTCGCCAATTGTTTCATGGATGTGATCATACAAATGAGGCTCGATATTGCAGGAATCGGCGGCGAACAGCAATGTATGCTGGCCAATGCGAATGAGATATGCAAGTTTGGTCCTGATGCCTAAATCAGCATGTTCACCAAAAAACGGAACGCCGGTAATGGAACCCCGTTCGGTTTCGATTGTTTCCATTTCGTCTAATTCGACTACATTTTTAAAACCACAGTTCTGAAGCATGAGCTTAACTGACGGATCGGCCAGGGTTCCTGTACCATTTCTGGGAACCACAACGGTCTTCACTTTGTGCCTGATCTGCAGCAAGGTTTCGAACAGGATGTGATCCTGGTGGTTGTGGGTAATGATCACGTAATCAATGCTGTCAGGAAGATCGGCATACGTATAACGCGATACTTTGCTCTCATATGTATAGCTGAGAACGGGATCAAACAAGAACGAAAGCCCTTTGGTTTCGATCAGAATGCAAGCATGACCAAAATAACGCCAGCGAACTCCGGGACCCTGGTAACGTTCATATTTGGGCGGCGGATCAGGTGTAAGAAATTCCCGCAGCAGCTTCTCTTGTCCATTGTTGATCCCTAGCAGGTCCTTGATATCGGCAAAC
>Ga0070711_100000282_pt1 | contig 26275 bp, 19 predicted proteins | sample LARL53metaG_FD_65452 | JGI IMG/M metagenome (GOLD analysis project Ga0070711, IMG submission 65452) | Corn, switchgrass and miscanthus rhizosphere microbial communities from Kellogg Biological Station, Michigan, USA - LAR L5-3 metaG | ecosystem: Host-associated > Plants > Roots > Rhizosphere ... | reverse complement strand
CTGCTCCACAAGTTGCACCTCAACGACAATCGCGTGCACGTCGCCTACATGACCAGCGGCAGCATCGCCGTATTCGACCACGACGTGCGGCGCTACGTCGACGTGCTCGCGCGATTGGCATCCAGCGGCCGGCTCGATCGCGCCCAGGTGCAGGCGTTGCGCGACCGAATCGAGCCGTTCCTCGATGCCAAGGCTCCGGGCGACGTGGACCTCGAGGAAGTACAGGACGTCAAGCGAATCATCCGCGAAGCGGAAGCGGTGAGCGGCATCGAGACGCTCGGCCTTCGCCGTGCCGACGCCCGCTTTCTCGACCTGCCGTTCTACCGCACCGGGACGGTCCGGAAGGCCCCAGTCGGGCCCGCCGACGTGACGATTGTTCGCGGGCTGCTCGAGGCCGAGCGGCCGGACCTGTTGCTGGTCGCCGGGGATCTTTCTGATCCGCACGGGACGCATCGCCTCTGCAAGGACGCGATCGATCTTGCGCTCGCCGAGATCTCTGCCGCGGGCGTCCCGACTCCGGAGGTCTGGCTCTACCGCGGAGCCTGGCAGGAATGGGCGGTCACCGAGGCCACGTGGTTGGTGCCGCTTTCGCAGGAAGAGCTGCGGCTCAAGATCCAGGCGATCTTCAAGCACCAGTCCCAGAAGGATTCGGCACCGTTTCCTGGCCAGGACGAGCGGGAATTCTGGCAACGGGTCGAGACGCGTAACAAGGAAACCGCCGCACTCCTCGACCGCCTCGGGCTGGCGGAGTACTTCGCCATGGAGGCGTATGTTGTGGCGTGAACCCGTTGGATGAATTCCTCGCGGCGGCCATCGCCGAGGCGGAGCTCGGCCTGGCCGAAGGTGGCATTCCGATCGGATCGGTCCTGGTGCACAGGGGGCGCATCGTGGGCCGCGGGCACAATCGCCGCGTCCAGAGCGACAGTGTGGTGCTGCACGCCGAAATGGATGCGCTGGAGCGCGCTGGCCGCCAGCCGGCCGCGGTGTATCGCGAGTCGATCCTCTATACGACGCTCTCGCCATGCGCGATGTGTGCCGGGGCGATCGTGCTCTACCGCATTCCTCGCGTCGTTGTGGGCGAGAACCGCACCTTCATGGGGGAGGAAACTCTCCTGCGGTCCCGGGGAGTGAGCGTCGACGTGCGGCAGGACGCGACATGCGTTCGCATGATGACCGAATTCATTTCCCGGCATCCGGATCTCTGGAATGAGGACATTGGAGTTATGCTTTGACGACCATGTCCCGCCGCCGCCTGGTAGTCTCGATCCTGCTGCTCGCCCTGCTCGGGCTCTGGTTCTTCCCGGCGCTGGTGACGCTCATCACGGACTGGTGGTTCTTCCGGGAAATCGGTTACCAGGTGGTGTTCACCCGGGAAATCGTCACTCGCACGCTGCTCTTTGTTCTGGTGGGCGGATTCACCACCGCGTGGCTGTACGGGAACCTGCGGCTGGCTCAGCGCGGGCTGGCGCCAGTCCCGTTCCATGTCCCCCTCGGGGGCGGCAGCGCCGGCCTCGTCAATCTCACTGCGCTGGTGCGCAGGGTGTCGCTGCCGTTCGCCCTGGTGCTCGGACTGATGATCGGGCTCGGCGCCAGCGCGTCGTGGGACATGGTCCTCCAGGTCACCCACGGGTCCAGGTTCGGCATCACCGATCCGGTCTTTTCGCGCGACATCGGATATTACGTGTTCACGCTGCCGGGAATCGACGCGCTGGTCGGCATGCTGCGCGGATTTGCGGTCACGGCGCTGGTGCTGGTCGCGCCGGTCTACTGGCTGCGGGGTGACATCGTCCTCGCTCCGCCGCGCAGGCTGATTATCGAGCCGGGAGCGAGCAAGCATCTCGCCGGCCTGTTGATGCTCGTGTTTGTGTTCACGGCGATCCGGCTCTGGTTCGTGACCATTCCCAGCCTGGTCTACTCCACGACCGGACCGCTCATCGGGGCGAGTTACACCGACCTCCATGCGACGTTGCCGATGCTGCGGCTTTCGGCGGTCGTGGCGCTGGCGGCCGCAGGGGTGGTGCTCGCCGGCAGCATTCGCGGCCATCTCGTTCGCTACACGGCCTGGGCAGTCGTCGGGTACGCGGGGGTGCTGCTGGTCGGACGGGGCCTCTTTCCGATGGTGATGCAGAAGCTGCTGGTTGCACCGACCGAGCTGACCCGCGAAACGCCGTACCTTCGATACCACATCGCTGCAACACGAGCCGCGTGGGGGCTCGACAGCGTCGAGGTCAAGGACCTCGGCGATGCCGGCAACCTGACGCTCGCCGACATCCGGGCCAACGCTCCGACCATCGACAATGTGCGTCTCTGGGATCGCGACCCGCTGCTGCAGACGTTCGGGCAGTTGCAGGAGATCCGCACATACTACGACTTCATCAACATCGACGATGACCGCTACTGGATCGACGGCAAGTACCGGCAGGTCCTCCTGGCGCCTCGCGAGCTCAACGCCGCGTCGCTTCCGACGCGCACCTTCATCAACGAGCACCTGACCTTCACGCACGGCATGGGGCTCACCGTCGCGCCCGTCAACCAGGTAACCAGCGAAGGCCTGCCCGTCCTTTTCATCAAGGACTTGCCACCGGTGTCGACGGTCTCGCTCAAGGTGAACCGGCCCCAGATCTACTATGGCGAAAGCCAGTACGATTACGTGTTCGTGGGCACCCGGCAGCGGGAATTCGACCACCCGGCTGGCGAGGAGAATGTCTACGATGCATACACCGGTTCCGGCGGCGTACGGGTGGGCAATCTCTGGCGCCGACTGCTCCTCGCCATCCGGTTTGGCAGCTCGAATGTCTTCTTTTCCGGCGACATTTCAGACAACAGTCGCGTGCTCTACTACCGGAACATCACCGACCGCGTGGGCCGCGCGCTGCCATTTCTCACCTTCGATCACGATCCGTACCTCGTACTCGCCGCGGATGGCACCCTCAAGTGGATCCTCGACGGCTACACCTCCACCGACCGGTATCCCTATGCGCAGCGATCGCCCGACGGTGTGACCTACATGCGCAACAGCGTGAAGGTGGTACTGGATGCGTACGATGGAACGCTCAAGGCGTACGTCAGCGCCCCGCACGATCCCTTGATCCAGACGTGGGCTGCAATCTTTCCCGGAATCTTCCTGCCGCTCGCGAGCATGCCGGCGGATCTGCGCGCCCACATCCGGTACCCGGATGAACTTTATCGCCTGCAGACACGGCTTTACACCACCTATCACATGGACGCGCCGGTGGATTTCTACCAGCGCAATGACCAGTGGCAGATTCCTGCCGTCGACGAGAGCAGCGGCGCGGTGCCGTTCATGCGGCATATCGTGATGCGCCTGCCGGAGGAGCAGCAGGCGGAATACATCTACATGGTGCCATTCACCCAGAGGGGCAAGGACAACCTGTCGGCCTGGATGGTGGCCCGCAATGACGGTGCCGAATACGGCAAGCTTCGCGTGTATCGCCTCCCACGCCAGATCCTGGTGTACGGCCCGAGTCAGGTCGAGGCGCGCATCAACCAGGACACGGACATCTCCCGGCAGATCTCGCTCTGGGACCAGCGCGGGTCCAAGGTAGTGCGCGGCGACCTGCTGGTCATTCCAATCCTGCAATCCCTGCTGTACGTACAGCCGCTCTACCTGCAGGCCGACAAGGGGCGAATCCCGGAGCTCAAGCGCGTCGTGGTCGCGTACGGCGACCAGGTCGTCATGGACGAAACGCTTGATGGTGCGCTTGCCACGATGTTCGGCGGAACCACCCGGCAGCGGGTGAGCGCCGAGCCGGCGCCCGCTGCCGGTGGCGCGGCGCCCGCAGCGAGCTCGCAGTTCCAGGCGGACGCCGTCGAGGCCCGGCGCCATTTTCAGGCGGCAATCGACGCGCAGCGCAACGGCGATTGGGCTCGGTACGGCGAGGAACTCAAGCTGCTCGGTCAGCTCCTCGATCGGATCGCCGGCCCGAAGTAGTCCCGGTTACCTGTTGCCCAGCAACTGCTCGGCCGTGTCGCGGTGCTTGCGAAGCGTCGGCATGATCGCCACCAGGTAGGCCTTGACGCTGTCCCGCTTTGCCGCCGGCCCGTACCAGGCATCGACCCTGGCAATTTCACCGACGTGATCGTCGCGCACCGACTTCAGGAACGCGCGATCGAACGCGGCGCCATGCAGCCGGCGAAGCGCGGTCATCGTTTCCCGGTGGCGGCGGACGATCGCGCTGTCACTGTCGGCGGGAATCCTCCGCTCGATTTTCAACCGGCTCGCCAGGGCAGCCGCCGTGTTCTGCGCGCTCGAATGCCCCCGCAGCAGGCTCTGGGTGAAGGCCTTCACTCGCGGGGAGGTCGAATGGGTCGCCGCCCATCGAGCCGTCTCGATTTCCTCCTGGTCCACCACGGCGCGAACGCCCAGGATCGCCGCGTCATTCATCGTATCGGCGACGCGGGGCGGAAGGCCCTGTCGCAACGACACCTCCGGACCATTGTGATGACAGGGCAGACACGGCCCACCGACCGCCACCAGCCAGAGTGTGAACCACATGCGCGCACCTCCCGGATGAGTGACTCGTGAGAATCGCCTACCGTGTTGGACGATTCAGCCCGGGTAGCGTGCACGGTCCAGCGGCGGATCAGATGGGTGACCGTCCGGCCAGGGCGCTCGAGTGACCATGATGGTCACGATGCCGCGCGCCGGCGCGACGAAGGGCACGGCGTCTGAGTCCACCGGCGCCATGTATTCGATCACGGTTTCGTCGGCTCGCACCAGGTACGCACTCTCGACTCCGCCCAGGAAGCGCCAGCGGCCCGCTACCGGAGCGCTTTCGGAGTTGTAGCACCGCAGCACCAGCCCGCCGCCGGATTCGGCCGGCTTGAGTGACGTGAACACGAGACCGTCGCCTTCGAGCGCAATGCCGGTCGCCTCGAGAGCCGACAGGTCGCCGACACGGTCCCGGATGAACCTGCCCTGCGGCGCAAGGAAGGTGTCTTCCCAGTGTTGCTCCACGGTGGCGACATCCTCGGCCCCGTGTTCGCCGTGCGCAACGATCGCGAATTCGATCAGGTGCAACCCGGGCTCCTGCGCACCAGGCGTGGGTGTCGGCCAGCCGGCGTGCCCGGGCCGGGTGGGCAGGGTGTCTCGCGAGAGTTCTCCGACCGACCGCAGCGCGGTGACGATCAGCTCCTGGCGGGCGGTCCATTCATACTCGAAGAACCCGGGGCTCAGGATGGCGACGCCGCGCTGGTCCGAGCCGGCGGAGACAAACCGGTGGGCTGGTGCCGTTGCCACCGGGCGCTCCATCGTGGTGGAATCGTCCATCGGGTTCACCGCATCCCGGCGCTCAAATCCGAATGCCGCGCCGGCGGTCGCGCTCACTCCGGCACCGACCGGGACCTTGATGCGAAGCCGGTGATCGGTGGCTTCATTGCAGAGTTCGACGCGGACCCGGACCACCGGACTGTCGGCATGCAGGATCAGGACGCGGCGCCCGGAAACGGACCCGCCCCCCGCGGCAGGCATGATGAATCGTGTTTCGATGGCGGCGACAAGGGGGCCTGTCGCGATGACAGCCTGACCCAGTACGGTGATCGCGTCGATGATCGGACCATCGATCCAGGGAGTGTAGCAGTCACCAAGGTCACGCTCGTCGACCAGGCGGGCAATGTCGCGATAGCGCTCCCCGCCACGCCGGTCGAACAGATCCACCCGGCCGTCGTCGCCGGCGCGAACTTCCACATACTCGTTGGCGAGCCGGCCGGCGTCCGCCTCGAGCTTCGAGGCGACGGGCGCCTCCTGGCTGCGCCGTACGCCGAACTGCGCAAACCCCAGCCCGGGAAGCGATGGCAGCTGTAGCGCAACCAGCACGCGATCGACAGCGTCCTGATCGGGATAGTGGCGCGCGGCGTCGATTCGTTCGGATCCCGGAGTCACCGAGAGGACCTGGACCGGCGTCACCTGGCCCCCCGGACCGATCAGCACGAACGGCTCGTATCCGTGGCCAGCGCGCGGCTGTCGGCCGGATGGCGGCCCCACGAGAATGTCGCGCCGGAAGCAGGTCACTTCCACCACGGCGATTCCGCCGCGAGCTCGGGGCACCGGGTTCCAGATCACCAGTGCGGGGACTGCGCGTTCGGGATTCGCGCGGGCGGCGTCCGGGCTGTGCCGGGCCAGCGCATGCAGCGAGGAACGCCCCAGTTCCCGGCCCATCGCGAATACCGCGTCGAGGCGCGATGCCTGGTCGCGGGCGACATCGTCGGCGCAGCACCCGCAGAGGGTGTCGTGAAACTGGCACTGCAGGAGCATGCGCCATGCGGCGCGCAGCGTAGCGCTGCTGCCGGCGCCGGCGTGCCATTCGGCGAGGGCGACGAGTGGTTCGACCTGACGGGAAATCAGCAGCTCAGCGCCGACGTGCCGGCGCTTCAGCCGCGCCCTGGTGGCGTGCACGCCTTGCAGCGTCCACGTGTAACCGTAGGACCAGCGCAGCTCGCCGGCAACGCCGTCGAACGCCGGTTCGCGGCGGGTGGCGGAGCGCAGCTGCAGCGCGTCCGCCTCGAGCGCCTTCATTGCCGCGTCGAAGTACTCGCCCAGAGTACTCAGGCGAACGTTATGAGCGGGTTCGATCTTCTGGATGCGATCGCGGATTGCGGCGGGTTCATGCGGCGGTGCGTGATGGTCGGCGCCTATGAACACGGCGACATGCGGCGTTACCGACCGGTCCACGAGCGCCTTCCGTATCGTGTTCCAGTGCCCGGGCAACTGCCGCGGGGAACCAGCGAGCGCGGCACCAATCTCGTATCCCGGCGCCGGCAGGTGATGCAGCCAGACCATGGCGCCGTCGGGGCCGCGCCAGGCGACGAGATCGCGGTCCGACCCGGGACCGCCGAGCCCGCGCCAGGTGACTCCCACGTCGATGCCGAATTCGCGGGCAAGAGTCGGCAGCGCTGCCGGGTGTCCGAACGCATCCGGGCTGTAGAGCACGTTCATGCGGGCGCCCAGAGACCGGGCATCCCGAGCGCCTTGCAGGAGATTGTGCACCAGTGACTCGCCGGACGGAATCAATTCGTCGGCGAGGATATACCAGGGGCCGACTTCGAGGCGGCCGCTCGCGACGGCCGCGGCGATTCTCGGCAACCAGTCTGGTTGGACCGTGAGCACGTCTTCGAGCAGGACCGTCTGGCCGTCGAGCACGAATCGCGCGTCGGGATCGGATTCCAGGAGGTCAAGCAGCTCGCCGATGGCGCAAACGAGCCGGGGCAGGAGCGCCGCGCGTGTCAGGTACCACTCGCGGTCCCAGTGGGTATGAGCGATCAGGTGGAACGTGAGCGGCTCGTTCGCGCCAGCCACCGGTCACTCGCCGGCGAAGAGTCGGATGCGGACCGGACGGGGCGGAGCCACAGCGTCATCAATGGTCAGTCGCACCCGGCGTGCCGATACCGACGGAATGCGATCGAGTTTCCGGTAACCGATGGTGGTGCCGCTGGACAACGTTCGCCACGGCCCTCCATCGGACCCCTCGACGTGATAGCGCGCCACGGCTTGGCCGTGCTGAATTTCCTCGGCGAGATCGATCAGGCCGATCGACGACGCTCGTCCGAGATCGATCTCGCCAACCGCACCATGCGCCCGCGCATGCCAGCGCAACGGGTGACCCGCGGCGAGGTCATTGGCGAAGCGCGAATCGAGGCGCTCTCGCATCGCGGCGAGCTGCGCGACGTCGGCGGGATGCAGCAATCCGTCGCGCCCAGGCGGGACATTGAGCAATAATTTCGAATTGCGGCCCACCGACGAGAAATACAGCGCGACGAGCTGGTCGGCGGACTTGACGCTCCGGTCCTCGGCCGGGTGATAGAACCAGCCCGGACGGATGGAGACATCGCTCTCGCCGGGCCGCCACACCGTACCGGCAGGATCGCCGTGCTGCAGCATCCGGTTGACTGCATCGCCGGTGGCTCCGGGATACGGAACCACGGCCGGGTCCACGGCAGACCAGTTGGTCTCGCTGGCGGAGCCGTTCTCGTTGCCAATCCACCGAACGTCGGGGCCGGCGTCGGAAAAGATCACGGCGCCCGGCTGCAGGCGGCGAACCAGTCCCCACACCTTCGGCCAGTCATATTCCTGGCGCCGTCCGTTGGGCCCTTCGCCGTTGGCACCATCGAACCAGACCTCGTGAATCTCGCCGTAATTGGTGAGCAACTCGGTCAATTGCGTCCGATACATCTCGTTGTATCGGGTCGAATCGCCGTACGCTGGCGCGTTGCGATCCCAGGGAGACAGATACACCCCGGCCTTGAGTCCCTCCGCGCGACAGGCATCGACCAGCTCGCGGACCACGTCGCCATTGCCGCCTCGCCATCCGCTCCGCGCCACCGAATGCTCGGTCGTGCGCGTCGGCCAGAGACAGAATCCGTCGTGATGCTTGGCCGTGAGGATCATGGTGCGAAATCCGGCGGCGCGCGCCGAGCGCGCCCACTGCCGGACGTCGAGCGCCGTCGGTGCAAAAATCGCCGGATCCTCGGTGCCGTCGCCCCACTCGCGGTCGGTAAAGGTGTTCACGCCAAAGTGCAGGAACATGGCCAGTTCGTCGCGCTGCCACGCCAGTTGACGCGCCGTCGGAACCGCAAGCGGCGGTGTAGCAGGCAGGACGGAAGCGTGCCGTCGCCCGAAAACCAGGGGCATGGCGGCGCTGGAGGCGATCAGAAAGTCGCGTCGATTGATCATCTGACCGTGAGCTCTCCCCGCAGGCGAATGTCCTTCGACGAACTGCCGATCATGACGCGGAATGCGCCCGGTTCGACCACCCACCGCAGTTGCTGATCAAGCATCCGAAGTTGGCGGGGACCGAGGTGAAAGACAGCTTCCCGTTCCTCGCCGGGCTCGAGGTGCAGGCGCTCGAATCCCTCGAGTTGCGTCACCGGACGGACCGTGGTTGCCAGCAGGTCGCGAAGATACAACTGCACGACTTCGTCGCCGGCCACGGTACCGGTATTCCGAACTCTGCAGCGCACCGTTGCCGTGCCGGTTGCGCCCATGGTGTCCGGTGCGATTGCCAGTCCCGAATAGGCAAAGCTGGTGTAACTGAGCCCATATCCAAACGGAAACAGTGGTTGTCCGGTCAGGTCGAGATAGTCGTCGCCGCGCCCCGTCGGCGCGTGATTGTAGGTCAAGGGGAGCTGACCTTCGGCGATCGGGAACGTAATCGGCAATCGGCCCGCCGGATCGTAGTCGCCAAAGAGAACGTCGGCCACGGCCCGCCCACCCTGCTCGCCCGGATACCAGGCATCGATCACCGCCGGTACCGCGTCGAGCCAGCTGGACATCGTGATCGCGCTCCCGCCGACGAGAATGACGACGGTGGGTTTCCCGGTGGCGGCAACGGCACGGATCAGCTCCTCCTGATGCCCGGGCAGGGCCAGCGAAGCGCGATCGCGGAATTCCCCCTCTTCGATGCCGGCAACAATCACCGCCGCGTCGCTCGCGTTCGCGGCCCGGACGGCGTCGGCAATGCGAGCCAACCAGTCCACCGCTACACCGGCATCCCAGACGAGTCGTACCCGCGCGTTGCCGGTGCTCTCGAAGTATTCCAGCCGCAGCTCATGCCGGCTGCCTGCTGCGAAGTCTACGCGGGCCAGCCGGACACCGTACGACTGCTTGTGCCAGTCGTCGATCACCAGGCGGTCGTCGATGAACAAGCGGTAGCCATCATTGCCTTCGACGCCGATGCGCTGGAGGCCGCCCGGTGGCACCGTGATGGTGCCCGTCCACCGGACCGAGTACCAGTCGTACGGAATGCCACGCCCCGGCGAACTGAGCGTCCAGCCAAAGTTGACGTTGGCGTCGGTGCGCACCAGGCGAGCCGGGCCGGTCAAGGTGTTGTTGTCGAAGTACTCGCCGCGCAGGCCGGGTGTACCGCCGGTATCTCCAGGCGGCGCAAGGTACTGCGAGGCGACGACCGAATATTCCGGGCCGACCCGACCCGGTCCAGGGGCGTAACGGACGTTGACCTGAGGTCCCGCGCTCGCCTTGATCCCGTCGAGTATCGAGACGTTCTCTCTGGCGACGCCGCTGTAGCCGCCCAGGCGCGCCTCGACGGCGTCAGTCCCGATGACCGCGACCGCCCCGATGTCGCGCGGCAACGGCAGCGTGCCATGATCGTTCTTGAGCAGCACCATCGCTTCCCGTGCGGCATCAAGCGCCAGTTTCCGGTGATCCGCGTTGTGGTTTAAATACCCGGCGCTGTCGACGTTCACGTACGGATGCTCGAAGAGTCCCAGCTGGAACTTGGCGCGAAGCACGCGGCTGACGGCCGCATCGATCGCAGGGCGGGGAATGGTGCCTCCCTTGAACGCCGCGAGATAGGGACGGTATTGCGGGTAGGAACTCTGGAATATCACATCCAGTCCGGCGGTCAGGGCGTCCCTGGCCGCGGTCGCGGTGCTCGCCTCGGTCATGTGCAGCACGGTCGCGCCGGCCGTGGCCGCAGCATCCGAAATGACAAACCCGGGGAAGCCCCATTCGCGCTTCAGCTTGTCGGTGAGGAGCCAGTGATTTTGCGATGCAGGCACGCCATTCACGGAGTTGTAGGAGGCCATGACGGAACCTGCGTGCGCTTCCGTGACGGCGGCCCTGAACGGCGGGAAATACAGTTCGTCAAGCGTGCGCTCATCGAGGCCGATGGGATAGCTGTCACGGCCGCCGGCGCCGACGTTCGCCACGAAGTGCTTCGGTGTGGCGATGACACCAGCCGATTCCAGCGGTGCAATGTAGGCCACTGCCATCGCCGACGTGAGCCACGGGTCCTCGCCGTAGGTCTCCTCAACCCGGCCCCAGCGGACATCGGCCGCGACGTTGATCACCGGAGAGAGTACCTGCCGGATGCCGCGTGATCGTGCTTCGATGGCGATGGCGCCGGCAACGCGACCGACGAGCGCAGTATCCCAGCTCGCCGCGAGCCCGATGGCCTGGGGAAACACGGTGGCGCCCGGTCGCCTCAGCCCGTGCAGGGCCTCCTCGAACGGAATGAGCGGAATTCCGAGCCTCGTCTGCGTCACGAAATAGCGCTGTATCCCGTTGATGCGGGCGGCGTCCCGTCCGGCGGCATCGTCTGCGCTATCCCGTGGCGGCGTGACCTGGAGCCCGAAGATGCCGTGCGAGTAGTCGTTCCGCGGGTCGTCGAGGTCGCCGGGAATCATGAAGAGCTGCCAGAACTTCTCCTCCAGCGTCATGCGCCCCAGGAGGTCCCGGACTCGCGTCTCCAGTGGAGCGCGGGGGTCTCGATAGGGCGGGCTGTCGGTCGCCTGGGCAGGCAAGGGGCGAGGCTGGGCGGCCAGAACGATGACCAGGCCACCGGCGAGGATTCGGCGCACGACCGATGATAACACCGGGCACGCCCCGATCCCCGCAGGGTTGCCCGGTGGCACGGCCGAGTCCAAGTTTGCAGCCCGCCCGTCGTGGGCGTTGGACAGGTGTCCGAGTGGCTGAAGGAGCCGGTCTCGAAAACCGGTATACCGGCAACGGTATCGAGGGTTCGAATCCCTCCCTGTCCGTTCGTCCCGCATTCGCCCCCGGTGCGAGGGACTGCCCGGCGTAATCCCCGAACGTTCCCCAGCAAACGGTTGGCCAATGACCGCTGCGGTGCAGCTTCGCAACTTGCGCAAGGTGTACGACGGCGCACCGCCCATCACCGCGCTCGACGGAATCACCCTCGACATGGCGGCGGGGACGATTTACGGCCTGCTCGGTCCCAACGGCGCCGGCAAGACCACCGCGATCGGCATCTGCACGACCAAGGTTCGCGCCACCGGCGGGGCGGCCACCGTCGCCGGACTCGACGTCGCCCACGACGCGGTGGCCGTGCGCCGGCAGGTCGGCGTCGCGAGCCAGGCCATCACGCTCGACCGCTCGTGCACCGTGGCCGAGAATCTCTACTATCACTGCCGGTATTTCGGACTTGCCGCTGCCGATTCCCGCGACCGCGCCGCGACGCTTCTCGAACGCTTTTTGATCGCCGACCGGCGCGACGCGATGCCGAACCAGCTGTCGGGTGGACTGGCGCAGCGCGTCCAGCTCGCCCGCGCGATCGCGCATCGTCCCAGCGTCCTCTTCCTCGACGAGCCCACGGCCGGCCTCGATCCGCAAAGCCGGCTGGCCCTCTGGGACCTGGTGGCCACCTTGCGCGGCGAGGGACTGACCGTGGTGCTCACCACGCACTACATGGAAGAGGCGGATCGACTTTGCGAACGGGTCGCCGTGGTCGATCACGGGCGGATTCTCGCGGAGGGGACGCCTGCCGAACTCAAGCGGGACAGCGGGGGCACCGCGGTCGTCGACGTCGCGCTCGGCGACCGCGAAGCCGCTCGTGCCGCGCTGGATGGCGTGAGCGGTGTCTCGGAGGTGCATGACACCGAGCGCGGCCTGAGGATTCTGGTCTCCGCCGACGGCGGAGGGGTCCCGCGCGTCGTGAGCCGGATTGCCGAGCACCACCTGACCGACCTGAAAGTGGTGGAACCGTCGCTCGAGACCGTCTTCATCCGCCTCACCGGACGAGACCTCCGTGAGTAACCGCAATTCGGTTGTTGCCTCGGTCATCGGACTCTGGGCCCGGGATTTTCGCGTGCTGCGCAGGGACTGGGTTCCCACCACGCTGCGGACCATCATGAATCCGCTGCTGACGGTCTTCATCTTCACTTACGTGCTGCCGCGCACCGGCCAGCGCCTGCCGACGGCTGCAGGTTCGATCAACCTCGCCACCGTCCTGGTGCCCGGGCTCGTCGCCGTCGCCATGATCTTCACGGCCATCGCCGCCGTCGCGCTTCCCCTGTCGATTGAACTGGGCGCGACCCGCGAAATCGAAGACCGGGTCCTCGCTCCGATTCCGCTGGCCACGGTGCCGCTGGCCAAGGTCGCCTTCGGCGCGTTCCAGGGCGCCCTGGCGGGCGCCGTGATCTTCCCGATCATCACCCTGGTCCCGGCCACCGCAGTCCACATTCGCGTCGCGAGCTGGGGCATGCTGGTGCTCATGCTGCTGCTTTCGAGCTGGACCGCGGCCGCGCTCGGCCTCTTCCTCGGGACAGCGGTTCGCCCGCAGCATATCGGTCTCATGTTCGCAGTGATCCTCACTCCGATCATGTTTCTCGGCTGCGTCTATTATCCCTGGGCGTCGCTGTCGTCGATTCGCTGGCTGCAGGTGGTCGTGCTGGCGAATCCGCTGGTCTACATGAGTGAAGGCCTGCGCATCGCCCTCACTCCCGACGTGCCGCACCTCTCCGCCGCCGCTAGTGCCGGGATGCTGGCGGTGCTCGCCACCCTCCTCACCACGGCCGGCGTGCGGGGCTTCAGCAAGCGGGTCGTGGTGTAGCTGCGCTGCGCCGGCGCAATCATCGCGCGGCGCTGCTCGCTCGACCCGCTCACGCTCCTGACCGCGACATGGAAGCGTGCCGCCTGGATGGCGGTCAGGCCGCACCCGAGGTATGCTCAGGCCTCAGCCCGAACCCGGAGGCGCACCGTGGCCGCTCCCGCCGTGAACCTGAAGGAGATCGAGTACCGCCCGTTTCCGGACATCCCCCGCCGCAACTTCATGCAGGAGGCTATCGAGGTCCCGGCCCTCGTTCGGCTGCTCGGGCTTCCCGAGGGCGGCGATGTGCTCGAGGTCGGATGCGGCCGGGGCGTCGCGCTGCCGCCGCTGCATCTCATTCTCCGGCCGCGCGCCCTGGTCGCGATCGACATCGACGCCGATCTGCTGCGCATGGCCGACGAGCGTTTGCGTGAGCGCCACGTGCCGGCGCAGCTCTTTCATGCCGACGTGCGAGACATGCCATTTGCCGATCGCACCTTCGATCTGGTGATCGACTTCGGGACCTGCCATCACATTGCGCATCCCGATGTCGCGTTGCGGGAAATCGTGCGGGTGCTTCGTCCCGGCGGCCTGCTGATTTCCGAGACCGTCACCAGTCAGCTGCTCTCGCATCCGCTGCGGACACGCGGGCGACGGCTGCCCTGGGCCACCGCCCCCGAACTGGTCACGGTGCGCGACCGGGTCCTCTGGAAGGCCCGTGTCCGGCTGGGCCGCGCCTGAGCGCCAGCATGAAGCCGGCCGCGAACGTGAAGTCCGTCGTGGAATACCTGGCCAGCCTGCCGCCCGACCGGCGCAAGGCAATATCCACCGTTCGAAAAATGGTTCGCGACAGCATTCCCACCGGGTACGGCGAGATCTTTGGCTGGGGGATGATCATGTGGGGCGTTCCGCTGTCACGCTACCCGAACACGTACAACAAGCAACCGCTCTGCTACGTCGCGCTCGCATCGCAGAAGAATTACTGCTCGTTGTATCTCATGGGCGCGTACGGAGACGCCGGCCAGCTTGCCGAGCTCAAGCGAGCATTCGCCGACGCCGGCAAGAAGCTCGACATGGGAAAGTCCTGCGTGCATTTCCAGCAGGCGGATGACCTGCCGCTGGCTGCCATCGGGAAACTGATCGGCGCCATCTCGGTCGAGAAGTGGATCGAGGTGTATGAGCGGTCCCGCCTGCTGACCAAGGCCGGCAAGGCGAGAGCGGCGAAACAGAAGGCCTGAACAGTCAGTGCGGGGGCGGGCGTCGCTGCTGGTCGAAGCGCCGGATGAAATCTGCCACGTCCCGCACCGCCGCAACGTAGAACCCGGGCATCAGGCGGTCGGCGTGGTCCGTGGCGCGGTGGTAGTCCGGATGATCCTCCTCGCCGAAGTACACGAACGGAATTCCCCGGGCATCGAACGCGGCCTGGTCGGATTGACTGGTCCAGTCACCGCCCATCGCGCCCGGGCTGTCGTGGCCGATGGTCAAGCGGATCGGTGAGCACGTGATGGTCGCTTCGACGAGCGGTCGCAGCGAGGGATACTTCGTGGGTCCCGCCGCATACAGCTGGTTCTTCGCGTTGCGACCGACCATGTCCATGTTGACATCGACAAGCAGCTCGGACAGTGGCACCGGCGGATCGGCGACCCAGGCGGTGCTGCCAAGGTCGCCCGATTCCTCGGCGTCAAACGCCACCAGCAGGAGGGAATGCGCGGGCCGGTCCGTCATGAAGTGGCGGGCAAGGGCGAGCAGCCCGGCCGTGCCCGACGCGTTGTCATCGGCGCCGTTACAGATCGAGTCAGCGCCCGATGGCCGGCATTGTGCGCCGGGGCCCACCGCACCGATGTGATCGAAGTGCGCCGTGACGACGATATACTGATCGGGCAGCGTAGTGCCCTTGATCAGGCCGGCGACATTGAATCCGCTCACCTTGCCCTGGCGAGTGCCGATGGTGAACGGCTGGACTCGTCCTGAGCCGACCCGCTCGAGCCCGAGGGCGTCGAAACGCGCGGCAATGAAATCGCGCGCCTTGGCATTCTCCGGCGTACCGACCCGGCGGCCGCGCATCGAGTCGTCGGCCAGCCGGAAGACATCACGCAGCAGGCCGGCCGAATCGATCGCGATCGTCGGGCAGGAGGGCCCCGCCTGGGCGCGCAGAGCGCGCGGGGCAGGGGCGATGAGCGCCGCGACGACGAAGGTTCGAACGATCTTTCGCATGGCTCTTCCGTTCGCTGGTCTGCCTTGGCCTACAGGAATCTTGCCACCACGTAGATCACCAGCCCGGCCAGGCCACCGACCAGGGTGCCGTTGAGGCGGATGAACTGGAGGTCTCGCCCCACGGCCAGTTCGATCCGGCTGGCGGCGACCTGCGGGTCCCAGTCGCGGACGGTCGCGGCGATCAGGTCGGCCACCTCGTGACGATGCTGTTCGAGCAGCGATGACACGGTCTCGATCACGAACTGATCGACCTCGGACCGAAGTTCCGGGCTCGTGGCCAGCGACTCGCCCAGCGCCGCAAGGACCGCTTCGAGGGGCTCCAGCGACGTGTGCTCCGGGTCGGTGCGGTAACGCCCTGCCGCCTTCCGGACCCGGTCCCAGACCGACGAAACCAGATCCTCTACGACGGGATTGCCGAGGAGCTCGTACTTGAGATGTTCTGTCTTGGCAATGAGTTCCGGCGATGACTTCAAGCGCTGGATGAAGTCGCGTACCACCCCGTCGAAGCGACTGCGGAGGGGATGGTTCTGGTCGGCGGCCACGGCGGCGAGATATCGCTGGATCCCACCGATCATCCGCTCGGCAATGGCGTCACGAACGCCCAAGGGAAGCCAGCGTGGACTCTCCTGGCGAACCTGCTCGCGGATCAGGTCTCGGCCGTCGGCGACGGCGCCGCCGATCAAGCGGGTCGCCTCGTTGAGCAGCTCCTGGGGCCGGTTGCCGGCGCTCGCGACCGTCAGGACGTCGCCGACCAGTGGCGCGAGCTGAATCGCCTCCAGGCGGGACACCGCGCTGCGTTGCACGAAATCCTTGACGTCTTCCTCCGGCAGCGCCTCCACGGCACGGGCCAGCCCGCCGGCCAGTTGCCGCGCGAGTTGCTGGCGGTGCGCGGGCGTGCCCAACCAGTTCGCCGCCCGGGCCGCCGGCTGAATACCAGCCAGGCGGGCGTCAAGCACGGTCCGCGACAGGAAATGATTCTGGACGAAGTTTCCGAGGATGCGCCCGACCCGGTCCTTCTGGGTCTGCATGATTGCGGTGTGAGGGATGGGCAGGCCGAGCGGGCGGCGGAACAGTGCGGTGACGGCAAACCAGTCCGCCAAGCCGCCGACGAGCGAGGCCTCGGCCGTGGCGCGAACGTATCCGAGCCACGGGTGCAGCGGCTCGAGCATCCGCGCCACAACGAACACGGCGAGCGCGACCACCAGCATTCCGGAAGCGACCAGCTTCATGCGGCGGAGCGCGATCCGGCGGGAGTACTCGTCGAGTGGTGCGGGAGCCGTCACTCAGCGGACCCGGGTCGCGGATCTACTCCCGTACCGGCTCCGATCCCGCGCGGGAGAAATTCAGGCAGGTCGCCGCCGTGAGACGCATTCCGGAAAGGTAGTTGCGGATTGCTGCTCGCTGCTGGCGGCGAGGAGCTGGCGGTTATCTTCCCGCCCCACGAGGACAGGTGCTCGAGTGGTTTAAGAGGCACGCCTGGAAAGTGTGTAGGCGGTGTAAGCCGTCTCGAGGGTTCGAATCCCTCCCTGTCCGCTCAGTCCCGCAGCAAGCCTTGCCTCGCAGCCGGCAGCCCGCTGTCACAGGCCGCAGGCTACTTCTGTGATCGCTGGCCGAAAAGCGCCAGGTACTTGCCGTACCCCGCCGAATCCAGCTTGTCCACCGGAATGAACAGCATCGCCGCGGAATTCATGCAGTAGCGCAATCCAGTCGGCTTCGGCCCATCGTCGAATACATGTCCGAGATGGGAGTTTGCATGCGCGCTGCGCACCTCGGTGCGATCCATGCCGATGCTGTGATCGTCCGCCGTCCTGATGTTCTGCGGTTCGAGCGGTCGCGTGAACGAGGGCCACCCGGTACCGGATTCGAACTTGTCGAGCGAACTGAACAGCGGCTCGCCGGACACGATATCGACGTAGATCCCGGCGGCGTGATTGTTCCAGTATTGGTTGTGGAACGGTGCCTCGGTTGCCGCGTGCTGCGTCACCGCATACTGCTCCGGTGTCAGCCGCTTGCGAAGCTCGGCGTCGCTCGGCTTGGCGTAGGTTGACGTGGCCGCGGTCTTTCCCGCCTGCGCGCTGGCGGTGGCGGCCGTGACGCAGGCGGTCGCCAGAATCAGCGCGGCGAGGCGGGTGGCGGTTCGTGGTGAGCGCTGCATGATCGTGTGTCCTTCCGATGTTGAGGCCGTCGGCTCCGGCCAGCCCAACGAAAATAGCGGCGTCTACGATGACTTCTGGTCATACGCCGGATGCGGCCCCGTGGATTCCAGTGGTCGAACCGTCCTAACGGGTTCACGGTTCCCGGCCGGTGTCGCACCCTGCGACGCGGGCGACCTCCGCCCTGGATCGGACGCAATTATCGGCGTTCGGCACTACCGCAAGGGATGCGACGACGCCATTGTTACCATCTCCACTTCGCCCCAACCTCGAGAGATACTGATGCTCCGCCCGTGCGTCCGATCGTTCGCGTCGCTGCTCCTCTGCGTCGCCGCGATCCCGCTATCCGCCCAGCTCCGCGCCCCCCTCGATTCGACCACCATGTCCGCGTTCCGCTGGCGCAACATCGGCCCGGCGAACACCATGGGGAGGGTCAGCGATGTCGTCGGGATTCCGTCGCCCTCGCGCACCTTCTTTGTCGCCGCGGCCGGCGGCGGCATCTGGAAGACGACGAATGGCGGCGTCACCTTCCGGCCCGTGTTCGAGCATGAACGGGTCGTCTCGATGGGAATGCTCGCCATCGCGCCGAGTGACACGATGCAGGTCTGGGCCGGAACCGGCGAACCGAATTCGCGCAATTCCATCTCGCCCGGCGGCGGCATCTACAAATCCACCGACGGCGGTCTCACCTGGAAGTTGATGGGCCTCGAGAAAACCCAGTCCATCGGGCGGATCGTGGTGCACCCGACCAACCCGAACATCGTCTGGGTGGCGGCGCTTGGCGCGCCATGGAACAGCAACCCCGAGCGCGGCCTGTACAAGACGACCGACGGCGGGCAGACCTGGAAACTTTCGAAGTTCGTGAGCGACAAGGCCGGGTTCGTGGACGTCGCGATCGATCCGTCCAATCCCGATATCCTCTTTGCGTCGAGCTGGGAGCGGCTGCGCGGTCCCTACTTCCTCAAGAGCGGCGGGCCCGGAAGCGCGCTCTGGAAGTCGACGAACGGCGGGGACACCTGGACAGAGGTGAAGGGCGGGGGCTTTCCCGAAACGACCAAGGGCCGCATCGGGCTCGCGATCGCACCCAGCAACCCGAAGATCGTCTACGCCCTGGTGGAGGCGGACTCCAATCCCAACCCGAAAGGCCGGCCGGGCGTGGGACGTCCCGCGCCACTCCTCTCCGGCCTCTACCGCTCGGAGGACGGGGGCAGCACCTGGGCGCGGACCTCCACCAACGACGTCCGGCCGTTCTACTACTCGCAGGTTCGCGTCGATCCGGCCAATCCCGACCGCGTGTACTGGTCGTCCACTCCGATCAACGTATCGAATGACGGCGGCAAGACGGCGGGGCAGACCACCGTCGGGGTCCACGTCGATCATCACGCGATGTGGATCGATCCGAAGGACCCCAACCGCATCATCGTCGGCGACGACGGCGGCGTGAGCGAGTCGTTCGACCGCGGTGGCAACTGGCTGGTCCTCAATTCGCTGGCGCTCGGCCAGGTGTACGACGTCTCCTACGATTTCGCGGTTCCCTACAATGTCTGTGGCGGCCTGCAGGACAACGGTGCCTGGTGCGGGCCGAGCCGGCGCAAGAGCGGGACGATCACCAATTCGATGTGGTACACGATCAGCGGCGGCGATGGGTTCTACACCGCCCAGGACCCCACCGATCCGCACGTCGTGTATGGCGAATCCCAGAATGCCGGCATCGAGCGCGTGAACACGGCCTCCGGCGAGAGCCGGGGACTCACCATGCCGTCCGCGCGGACGCGGATGGCGGCGTGGGAAGACACGATTGCCGTGCTGGAAGAGGACTCGGCCAAGGCCGCGTCCGCGGCGGTCAAACGACGCGTCGCCGAGATTCGCGCGCTGATCCGGACCGATTCCATCAACTTTGCGCTGCGGTTCAACTGGGAGACGCCGTTCTTCATCTCACCCCACAATCCGTCGGTGTTGTATGCCGGTGGCAACCGCGTGATGAAGTCGGTCGATCACGGCGACGGCCTCTTCCCGATCTCGCCCGATCTCAGCTACGACGACACGATGAAGGTGCGGGTCAGCACCCGGACCACCGGAGGCGTCACGCTCGACGCGACCGGCGCGGAGACCTATGCGAACGTCGTTTCGCTGGCCGAGTCCTATGTGCGCCCGGGCCTGCTCTATGCAGGGACCGACGACGGGCGCACCTGGCTGACACGGAATGATGGTGGCAACTGGGAGGAACTCACCGGAAGATTTCCTGGAGTGCCCGCCGGCACGTACGTGTCGCGCATTGAACCTTCACATGCCGACACGAATACGTTCTACGTCTCGTTCGACAATCACCGGACCGGCGACTACACGCCGTACCTGTTCGTCACTACCGATTACGGCCGGACCTTTCAGTCGATCGTCAACAACCTCCCCAGGGGCGGACCGGATTACGTGCACGTCGTCCGGGAGGATCCGTTCAATCGCAACGTGCTGTTCGTCGGCACCGACGTCGGCTGCTACGTGTCGCTCGATCGCGGCGCGACCTGGCACCGGTTCATGAACGGGCTGCCGACGGTACCGGTGTACGATCTCAAGATCCACCCGCGCGACCATGAATTGATTGCTGCCACTCACGGCCGTGCCATCTGGATTGCCGACATCAACGCCCTGTCGCAGGTCAGCGAGAGCAATGCCACGGCGGCGCTCACCGTGTTCAAGCCCAAGCCGGCATTCCAGTACGGCGAGCCGCTCTTCGACGGGCAGTCGGTGGGCCAGGGCGTCACGTTTCGCGGCACGAGTGCCCCGTACGGCGCCGAGATCGAGTACCGGGTGACCGGTTCCAACGGTGGCGCTGCCGCGAGCATCCTGATTCAGGATGTCGCCGGCGATACCGTGCGGACGCTGACCGGTCCGGCGGCCAACGGCCTGCAGCGGGTCACCTGGGATTTCCGGCGCAACCCGGCCCCGGCCCGGGCACTCAGCCCGGCGCAGCGCCGCGACAGCATCGTCAATGCGCGGCGGACCGAATTCGTGTTCGACTCACTTCGCAAGGCCGGCACCGACACAACGGCACTGGGGCGGGTCCGCCGGGCGATGCTCGCGCAGGGCGCCGGCGGTCGCGGCAACGGAGCGTTCGGTGGCGGCAGGGGACGGGGCGCCAGTGACGTCTGGGTTGAACGGCCCGGCGAGAACTTCAACCCGGGCGGTCGGGGCGGCGGCGGAGGCGGGGGGGGACGCGGCGGCGGTGCGATCACCGGTCCTGATTCGACGCTGGCCGCCACCGTGGCTCAGCTGATCCAGAATCCGGGCGGCCGCGCCGGTCGTGGAGGACGGGGGGGCGGTGGCGGGGGCTTCGGCGGTGGCGGCGCGACCGTCCTCCCTGGGGAATACCTTGTCACGGTGCGGATCGGAGACAAGACGGCACGGACCGTGTTGCGAGTCGAGCGCGCCGGCACTATCGGTGGCGACGCAGAATCGCAGGCCGACGACAATCCTGCATCAGCGGGTCGTGGTGGCGCGCGTCAAGCGATACGACCGCGCCTATTTTGACCGGTGGTACCGCGCCCGGCGTATCGGCTCCGCCGCCGACCTGGCGCGGACCGTCGCGTTCGCGGTTGCGATCACCGAACAGGTGCTCGGCCGTCCCCTGCGTTCGGTCCTCGACGTGGGCGCCGGCGAAGGACGCTGGCAGCCCGCGCTCCATCGGCTTCGCCCCCGGGCGCGCTACGCCGGTGTCGATTCCAGTGAATGGGCCGTCGAGCGCTGGGGACGCCGGCGCAACCTGAGGCTGGGATCGATCGACACGCTCGATCGCCTCGGTCTCGACGGACCGTTCGACCTGATCGTGGTGGCCGACGTCATGCATTACCTCCCCACTGCGATCCTGCGCCGGGGCATCGTTCAGGTGGCGCAACTGCTCGGTGGCGTCGCGTTTCTTCCCACGTTTACCGCGCACGACGAGATCGAAGGCGATCGGGCACATTTTCAGCGGCGCGGTGCGGCGACGTACCGACGGATCTTCAGGCAGGCCGCGCTGATTCCCCTCGGCATGTACGCCTGGACACTCCGCGCTCGCCAACCGGACTTCGCCGAGCTCGAACTCGGGTAAGACATCCGCCCGGTGAAGCGCGCGCCGCGGCGCACGGCTTCGGCTTCCCTCACTGCCCCCCCGGCGTGTACCTTCCTGCTTCGATGCCATCCCCGACCCGCCTTCTCGACGCCCCCGCCATGGGGCGGGTACTTGCGCGCATGGCGTCGGAGCTGGTGGAGCAGACCGCCAGTGGCGGCGACCTGGTGCTGGTTGGTATCCAGCGCCGCGGCGTGCAGCTGGCGGATCGGCTGGCCGCACTCGTGGCGCCGCAGCTTGGGCGTTCGCTTCGTCGCGGCACGCTGGATATCACCCTCTACCGTGACGATCTCCAGGCCATCGGTCCGCGGCCGGAGGTGCACGAGACGCGGCTCCCCGCCGACCTCAACGGTGCGATCGTGGTGATCGTGGACGATGTGCTCTTCACCGGCCGCACCGTCCGCGCCGCGCTGGACGAAATCGCCGATTTCGGGCGGCCCCGGCGCGTCCTGCTCGCGGTGCTGGTCGATCGCGGCGGGCGCGAATTGCCGATCGCGGCGGACGTCACCGGGCTGGCAGTCAACGCCGCACCCGACGATCATGTTGCGGTGCTGGTGCGCGAACTCGACGGCGACGACGCGGTCGACCTGATTGCCGGAGCGACACGATGAACGCCGCGCTGCTCGGCAAGGACCTCGTCGGCCTGGAATCACTCACGCCAGAACAGATCACCGCGATCCTCGACACGGCCGAGCCATTCAAGGAGGTGTCCGAGCGGCCGATCAAGAAAGTTCCCGCGCTGCGCGGCAAGACGATTGTCAACCTCTTCTTCGAGGCCTCCACGCGCACGCGGATCTCGTTCGAGTTTGCCGAGAAGCGCTTGTCGGCCGACACCGTCAACGTGCAGGCCGCCGGATCATCTGTTTCCAAGGGCGAGACGCTGGTCGACACCGCGCGCAACCTCGAAGCGATGCGAATCGACATGGTGGTGATCCGCCATGGCTCCAGCGGCGCGGCGCAATTCCTCGGACAGCGCATCCGTTCCAACGTGATCAATGCCGGCGATGGCACTCATGAACACCCCACGCAGGGGTTGCTCGATCTGCTGACGCTCCGCGACCGGTTTGGCCGGATCGCCGGGCTCAAGGTCTGTATCGTCGGCGACGTGCTGCATTCGCGCGTGGCGCGGAGCAATATCTGGGGGCTCACCAAGCTGGGCGCCGACGTCGGCGTCTGCGGGCCGCCGACGTTGCTCCCCAGTCACGTCACGGACCTCGGCGTGACCGTCTTCCGCCGGATCGAGGAGGCGATCGAGTGGGCTGACGCCCTGAACGTCCTGCGGCTGCAACTGGAACGGATGACGGCAGGGTTCATCCCGTCGCTGCGGGAGTACAACCGCGTGTTTGGCGTCACGACGGACCGGTTGTCGCGCGCCCCCAAAGACCTGCTCATCCTCCATCCCGGTCCGATGAATCGTGGCGTCGAGATCGATTCAGACGTGGCCGACGGCCCGCATTCCGTCATTCTTCCCCAGGTCACCAACGGAGTGGCCGTGCGGATGGCCGTCCTCTACCTCCTCGCCGGCGGATCGCCCGACTGGGCCAGCACGGGAGGGGAGACATGAAGCCGGTGCTGTTTGCCAATGCCCGCATCGTCGATCCGTCGCAAGGGCTGGATGAGGTCACGTCGCTGCTGATGCAGGACGGTCGGGTGGCCGGCATCGGGCGTGACGTGCATGGGCCCGAGGGTGCGCAGATACTCGACGTTGCCGGGCTGGTGATGGCACCCGGCCTGATTGACGTCCACGTACACCTGCGGGAGCCGGGTCAGGAAGATCGCGAAACGATCGCGACCGGTGCGCTGTCCGCCGTGGCCGGCGGGTTCACCGGCATCTGCGCGATGCCGAATACCGACCCGGTGATCGACAACCAGGGCGCCGTGGGATTCGTCAAGGCGAAGGGCGAGGCCGCTGCCCTGGCGCGCGTGTACCCGATCGGCTGCGTGTCGGTAGGACAGCGCGGCGAACGGCTGGCGGAGTTCGGCGAGATGACTGCTGCGGGCGCCGTCGCCGTCAGTGATGACGGCCACCCGGTGATGTCGAGTCACCTGATGCGCACGGCGCTGGAGTACGCGCGAACCTTCGGCATCCCGGTCGCCGATCATTGCGAGGACCTGGCGCTCGCAGCGGGCGGAGCGATGCATGAGGGCATCGTGTCCACCCGGCTCGGGCTCAAGGGCATTCCCGCGGCGGCGGAAGAGATTCATGTCGCACGCGACATCATCCTGGCGGAGTTGACCGGCGGTCACGTCCATCTCTGTCACATGAGCACCCGCGGATCGGTCGAGCTGATTCGCCGGGCCAAGCACCGTGGGCTTCAGGTCACCGCCGAGGCGGCGCCGCATCATTTCACCCTGACGCACGAGCGCTGCGACGGGTACGACACCAGCGCCAAGATGAACCCTCCGCTGCGCGAGGCCGAGGACCGCGACGCCATCCGGGGGGCGCTGGCCGATGGCACCATCGATTGCATCGCGACGGATCACGCTCCGCACCATTACGATGCCAAGGAGCGCGAATTCGACGATGCGCCGAACGGAATCATCGGGCTGGAAACCGCGCTCTCACTCGCGTGGCGCGAACTGGTCCTGAGCGGGCGCATGACGCTGCCGGCACTCATCGACAGGATGAGCTGCGCGCCGGCGCGACTCTGGCACCTTGGTGGCGGAACACTGCGCCCGGGGAGCCCCGCCGATCTCGTGCTCTTCGATCCCGCCGCGGAGTGGCGGGTTGAACCCGCACGCCTCCGGTCCCGGTCGCGCAACACGCCGTGGGCCGGCGAAACGCTTCCCGGCGTGGTGCGCGCCACCTACGTCGGCGGCCGGTCGGTGTTCGTACGGACCGGCGATCCGGCCGACGGCGCAAGCGCGGGCAAGCGTCGGCAGGCCTAGCCCGTCCGAGCCGCCTCACTGGCGTCGATCCGCCTGAGTAAATTGTACCGGTTCCTGACAACTCCATCATCGCCCGGGCCTTCTCGATGACCGAATCGCCAGAAGAACTTGCCGCCGTGGAGCAGCTGCTCGCCGAGAGCGACGCGCTGCGCGCCTGGCTCGCTCGTCTCGACACGGCGCCGGCCTCTGCTCCGGACGCCGTGCGCGACCGCGTACGCCGCGACTACCAGACGCGGCTGGACCAGATCACCGCCGGCCTCCGCGCTCACGGCGACGTCATCAGTTCAAAGCTCAGGGACGACCGCGCGGAGCATGCGGGATTGCTGGCGCGGGCAACTGCGGCCCGCGAAGCGCTCGCGGAGGCGGAGTTGCGCCACCTGGTTGGCGAGTACGATGACGAGCGCTTCAATGGCGAGCGCACCCGGCACAGCAGCGACATCGAAAGCTATGATCTGGGGCTGAGTGCCGTGGCTGAACGGGTGGCGAAGCTGGAGGATGTGTTTGCGCTGATCGAGCGAGGCCCTCGCCTTCCGGACGTCGAACTCGAGCCTCCCATCGACGATGAGCCGCAGCAGGTGGAGGTACACGTGATCAGCGAGGTCGGTGCCGAGCTGACCGCCATTGCCGATCTGGCCCCCGACGCGGAACCAGACGACGTACTCGCGATATTCGACGAACCGCACGGCGATGGGCGCAAGGGCGGCGCGTCCGACACCGGTCCGCTTTCCTTCCGGCCCAGCGGAGCGGCCGGCGAGCCGCCGCGACCAGCTGCCCCGCAGGGCCGGAGCCGGTCGTTCGACACGGCGCCGCCGCTGGGGATCCCGGCGGCCGACGTCCCGCCCAGGTTCGTTCGCCCCGGAGAACGCATCCGGCCGGGATCGCCGCCGCCAGCGCCACCTGCCACGGCGCCGGCGGTCGTCGAAGCCCCGCCGGAACCGGCGGTTGAACTCTTCGCCGAGGAAATCGTCGCCACGGGACCGGCCCCGGCTCCGGCGTCCGCCTCCGTCGGACGCACCCTTCGCTGCGGAGAGTGCGGCGCGATGAACCGCCCGCTGGAGTGGTATTGCGAAAAGTGCGGGGCGGAACTGACCACCGTCTGAGGGTGCGCCGCTCGTCACTCATCATTCGCGTCGTGATTGGCGCCGCGATACCGTTCGCGCTCGCGGGCCAGTCCATTCGTGGCAGCGTCGTCGATCCCGGGCGTTCGCCACTCGTCGGCGCCCTCGTCGAGCTTCGCGGCGCTGGCGGCAACTCGTTGCAGACGGTGCTCACTTCGCCATCCGGCGCGTTCCAGCTCACGGCTCCGGCGCCAGGCCGCTATTTCTATCGTGTCGCCGCCATCGGCTTTCAGCCGCGATCCCTGGTCGCAGTGGATGTCCCCGGTGGGGGACTCGCCGTCGGGGACATCGTCCTCCAGCGAATGGTCATGCGGCTGCCGGACCTGATCGCCGCCGGACGTGGGCGCCACTGCGGCGGGAGCGGAATTGCTGACGACGTGTTCAGCCGCCTGCTCGAAAGCGCGCACACGGCTTTGCAGATCATCCAGGCGACGATCGAGACCGGTCGGGTCGGCTTCCAGGTCGCGGTGGTGAATACCCGAACGGTCTTTGGCGCGA
>Ga0070711_100000273_pt1 | contig 26748 bp, 27 predicted proteins | sample LARL53metaG_FD_65452 | JGI IMG/M metagenome (GOLD analysis project Ga0070711, IMG submission 65452) | Corn, switchgrass and miscanthus rhizosphere microbial communities from Kellogg Biological Station, Michigan, USA - LAR L5-3 metaG | ecosystem: Host-associated > Plants > Roots > Rhizosphere ... | reverse complement strand
AGACCAACTGCTATCTTTTTCACGCTCCGGAAGGACTTGTTCTATTTGACGCACCGGAGGGAAGTTGCACATGGCTTCAAAATCAGGGGGTCGACTTAAAGCTGCTGATCCTGACCCACGGACATATCGATCACGTCGTCGATGTCGCGAAAATTAAGCGAAAATTTGATTGCCCGATAGGTTGTCACCCTGATACCGCCCCGATGATCTCTGATCCGGATTTTTTCCGAAACTTCGGTTTTGGGTTCGACCTCGAACCGGTCAGGCCGGATTTTTTTATACAGGAAATGACTGAGCCGGAATTCCTAGGGGCCAAATTTCAGGTTTTCGAAGTTCCCGGCCATTGTCCCGGCAGCCTTTGCTTTTTCCTGCGCCCGCAAAAGCTGCTAGTCGGGGGCGATGTTCTCTTTGCCGGAGGCGTGGGGCGATGGGACCTACCCGGTGGCGACGCGCCACAGTTGTTCCGGGGAATTAAAGAGAAACTGTTCCCACTCGGCGACGACGTCACCGTCCTCCCCGGCCACGGCCCGCCCACCACGATCGGTGAAGAACGCAAGACCAACCCGTTCGTGCGTTAACTCATAGGTCTCACAGCCCCTAGGGCCTATGCCCTATTTGACATCGCGAGGAAATAAAAGATCACCAAGTCCTGCACTAAGTGAATGCTGAATGCCCAGCCCACGCCCCGAGTCTCCAGCATGCTCTTGGCCCAAATAAATCCGGCAATTGTCGCCATGGCGACGCCGAGCCAGCCAGATGGCTGCCCAAAGTAGTGGGCGAGTCCGAAGAAAACCGCCGTTAACCAAACGCCTTCACGAAGTGGCAGCACGTTGCGAAGATGCGCCAAAGGAACGCAACGGAATTGAAATTCCTCGTTGGCGGCATTGAGGGCGGCAGTGGCTACAGCCCACGGGAACAGCTGCCAATGCTGGGTCAGCTGCCAAAAATTCGGCCGAAGACTGGAAAACAAAAATGCGATCATCGCTAGCGCGAAAATCAGCACGATCAACGGGCCGAGGTGCCACCATCGTAACGGACTGCGAAACCACAGAATCCGCTCCGGCTTGACCGGCGCGTTCAGGTCTCCTACGCGCAGAAAAAGATCGTCTCGGGTAATCCGGCGCCCGATAAAAGTGGTCAGCATCAGGAGTGCTCCCGCCACATTCAGCAAACGCGTCACGAACATCTTTGGCCCCCAGTCGAGGTCGTCCATCAATCCGTGAACCGGCGCCCAGTCGGCGAGTATCGGCGCGATCACAGACCACCCCAGCCGCACAACTGCGATGGTAAGAAGAAAGCCGCTCAAAACTTGCAGTCGACTCGACCTGCCAACGATCACTGAAGCGACGACAAGGACAAGAACCTGAGCAACAGGCACCGAATAGCCCTCCTCGCCGGCGGAACGACTCAAAATCGTCGGCAGAAGGCTCCCGGCAAGCATCGCGCCCCAGGCAATCGCCCGGCACCAGGGATTCACCCCGGTAGGCATTGCGCCTGGCGTGGACACGAACGCTGGCGGCACATTTGTTACCGCGGTCGAGCGCGAAACTTTTTCTTCGCTAACGGATCCAGCCATGGTCTGGCAGACTAGCAAGCGCCACGCCCAATGGCTGAAGCAAGTCGGTCTCGGCGACCACCTTACATAATGAATCTAACGCCGTCGGGACGTGCGCCAGGAATTGCCGGTTTCCTTGAACCAGCCCTAGAAAACCATAAGCCCCAAGCGCTTGCATCAACCGTTGCATCGCGCAAAGCCGTAGCGTTTCTTGCATTTCGGTTGCCGATCGCAGGCCACGGCGCTGTCTATAGTAAGACCAAAGTCCCTCCCGCTCGACTGGAGACAACCGCACGTAAGGGTCAAATAACAGAGAAGCTAGGTCGTATTCCGCCAACCCGGGACGCATCCCCTGGAAATCGATCAGATGCGCATGACCCGCTCGCACAATAATGTTTTGCGACTGAAAATCGCGGTGCACTAACACGCGCGGCAACCCGGCCAGTCGATCCGCGATTTCCCTAAGCGCAGGCAGCGATGCCAGATCGCGTTGGGTCCCTTCGTCGACCCCAAAAATTCTTCCCAGACAGTTTTCGAAAAAATAATTCTGCTCCCATCGATAAAGCGCGGCGTTAAATTCCGGCGGCATTTCTCCATCCAGCTCGGACCATTCGCGCTGGGGCAGCTCATGGAGCCTCGCGATTTCATCCAAGGCCGATCGATAAAGCGCGCCGCGCACCAGCCAGGTATCCTCGCGGAAACTGAAAAGATCGCTCTCGCCCAGGTCCTCGATCCAAATCAAACCTTCTTCGGGGTCATGAAAATAAATCTTCGGCACGGCAATTCCATGTTCCGTCAAAAATTCAGCGATGCGCACGTAGTGCCGGTTTTCGACGCGCTCGAGGTTGTATTTCACCAAAATGAGCGATTCCCCTGGCGCACAACTGACTCGGTAAAATCTGCGATCGGAACCCCCCTTCTCGATCGGCGCGATTTCAATTTCTCCTTCGCCGAAGGCCGGTAAGCGCCGGCGGGTTTGGTGAAGAAGCAGTTCCGTTTTCATACGATGGCGTTTTTCAGAATCCCCGCGGCCCTTTGCCGCGTGCGGACAATACAACCTTGCAACTCACTTAGAGAAGCAATTTGTGCACCGGGCCAGACAATTGTGTCCTGCACAACTGCCTCTGCGCCAATGTAACAATCGGCGCCCACGACGGTCAGGCCGCGCAATTGCGCGCTGGGGTCAATCGTCGCGTTTTTCGCGATCCGCGCTGCCCAATCGGCATCGCGGATGAAATCCGGGCCCCAATTTTCGGAGGCAATCATCCGATGCGCTTCCACGTATTGCGCGCTTGAACCGATGTTAAGCCACTTGCCTTCGTTCAAGACAATGCCGCCAATTTTGCCGCCTTCCTTGATCCAATCGAGCAAGACCGGAATAAACGATATTTTTCGCTGCGGAATGCGCTGAAAAATTTTTCTGCTCCAGACAGCAATGTTCGCAAAATCGTAATCGCCGGCGACGCCGAATCGTTCGCCAATGTCGACGATACGTCCGTCTGAAAATGCAATCGAAGGTTTAAATCCGGTCTCGCGCAAGGCAAGGGTGACATCGTTCCCGGCACGGAAATGCTCCTCAATTAGTGAGGACAACGGAATGTCCGTGAGGATGTCGCCACTATAGGTGAGAAAATCACCCTCGCGCAGAAGCGGTTCGGCATTCTTGATCCCGCCGCCGGTCTCGAGCAACTCCGGCTCGTTCACGAGATCAAGCGGTCGGCGCCGATAGTTCTTCTCCGCAAACTGACGTTCGAACAAATGCGGCAGTCGATGGGTGTTGACGACGAACCGCCGAATGCCGGTGGCGATCAAATGGTCGAGCGCGAAAGTGATGAGCGGTTTTTGAAAAATCGGCACGAGTGGTTTTGGTAATTCATCGGTCAGTGGCCGCAGACGCGTCCCCAATCCGGCGGCAAGAACGAAAGCCTGCGTGATCACTGTCTTGTGCTTGGGAGCAGATCGGCTACAAATTGCGCCATGGCGGAAGAAACGGTCTGGCGCGGCACTTCTTCGCAAGTGAAAAATGCCAGCGTCTTTCTCTTCTGCGGCCTCTGCCTTTGCGCCCTTATTCTTTTATTCGTGATTCTCTGGCGCAACGAATCCACCAGAGACTTTAGCCCATACATTTTCACTCCAACCATCGTTCCGATCTTCATCGCGCTCGCCCGTTTCCTCCAGACCAAAAACAAAGTTTACGAGCTGACCAGTGAGCGATTGAAAATTACCGATGGCGTTTTCAATAAAGTGACCGATACACTCGAACTTTACCGCGTGAAGGATCTGGAAACGCGCCAGCCATTTTGGCAGCGCATTTTCGGCGTGGAAAACATCCGCATCAATACCAGCGACGCCTCCAGCCCGTTTGTCCTAATCGATGCAGTACCGCAGAAACTCGGTCTCGCCGATAAAATTCGGAACGCCGTCGAAAACATCCGCATGCAAAAACGCGTCCGCGAGCTCGACATCGAATAAGGAGCACAGGCCATCCGCGTCGGACCAAATTCCAAAAGATTGCGCGATGGCACCCGACAAGCTAAAGGATATATCCGTTTGAACGAAAGCATCACAGCGACACCCGCAGTGACAGAGGAAAAGTTCGTTCGCGGACTGGGCTTACTCGATTCCACCATGCTGGTGGCGGGCTCGATGATTGGCTCGGGAATTTTCATCGTCTCGGCCATCATCGCGCGACAGGTCGGGGCGCCCGGCTGGTTGCTGGTGGTGTGGCTTGTGACCGGTCTGCTCACCTTAATAGCATCGCTTTCTTACGGCGAGCTCGCCGCCATGATGCCAAAGGCGGGCGGACAATATGTTTATTTGCGCGAAGCATTCTCGCCGCTGTGGGGATTTCTTTACGGATGGACATTATTTCTTGTCATCCAAACGGGCACGATCGCGGCGGTGGCCGTCGGCTTCGCCCGTTACACCGGTGTCCTCGTTCCCTGGGTTTCGGAATCGAACTATCTGATCGCACCAATTCGGTTCGGGGGGTACGCTTTCGCACTTTCCACCGCGCAGCTTGTCGGTCTGTGCATGATCGCGCTGCTCACCTTCATGAACACGCGCGGACTAAAGCTGGGCAAGCTGGTGCAGAATGTCTTCACCACCGCAAAGACGGGCGCGCTCATCGGCCTTATCATTTTAGGTATCATCGTTGGCCTGAAATCGGGGGCGGGCGCCGAGAACTTCAGTCATTTCTGGACTTTGCGCGGCACTTTGCAGGAGGTCGGGCCCGGTTTGACCGCCGCAGCCGCTTTCGGCCTTTTCGTGGGCATCTGTGTCGCCCAAACCAATTCGCTCTTTTCCGCCGACGCGTGGAATAACATCACATTCACCGCCGGGGAAGTGAAGGAGCCGAGGCGCAACGTCCCGTTATCGCTTGCGCTCGGAACCATTCTCGTCATCACCCTCTACCTTCTCGCGAACGTGGCTTATCTAGCGGCATTGCCATGGGATGCCATCCAGAATGCGCCGAGCGATCGCGTCGCATCCGAGACAGCCAACGTCATCTTTCCCGGTGCCGGTGCCACCATCATGGCGGTCGCGATCATGATCTCGACCTTCGGTTGCAACAACGGACTTATTCTGGCTGGCGCGCGCGCGTATTACGCGATGGCACGCGACGGTCTCTTCTTCCGGAAGGTAGGCCACCTGAACAAAAACCACGTGCCGGCATGGGGCTTGATCATTCAAGGTATCTGGGCCGCTGCACTAGTCTTGCCTCGCACAGTCAAGATAGATTCCGCCGGCAACGTCACTGGGTACGGTAATCTTTACGGCAACTTGCTCGACTACGTTATCTCGGCCGCGCTCATCTTCTATATCCTGACGATCGCGGGCATCTTCGTCCTGCGATGGAAACGCCCGGACGCGGAGCGCCCCTACAAAGCCTTTGGTTACCCGATCGTACCTGTCCTCTATATCATTGGCGCGACGGTCATTCTTGCCGTGCTCTTTATTTATCAAACTGCGACCACCTGGCCCGGCCTTATTATTGTCTTAACCGGCGTACCGATCTATTTCCTCTGGAAAACAGCAAACGCTCGTTCGGCATCCACGCCGTAGCCGAAAACCATTTAATGTAACAGCAAGTAATTAAAGGAGAAAAACGCATGGCAAACTTATTCGCGAGAAAGCCTCTCGACAAGTTGATGGCCGAAGCTCAAGAAGTCGGCGAACACAGCCTGAAACGCTCGCTCGGACCGACGAACCTTGTCATGCTCGGGATCGGCGGGATCATCGGCGCGGGCCTGTTCGTCCGCACCGCGGCTGCCATTGCCGATCGCGCGGGTCCTTCGGTCGTGCTCGCCTTTATTCTCGCTGGCATCGGTTGCACTTTTGCCGGTCTCTGTTACGCCGAATTTGCTTCGATGATTCCCGTTGCGGGGAGCGCCTACACTTATTCCTATGCCACTATGGGCGAGTTCATCGCCTGGATCATCGGCTGGGATTTGGTGCTCGAATATGCCGTAGGCGCGGCCACCGTCGCCATTGCGTGGAGCGAATACTTCAATCGCGTGCTCGGCTGGTTCCACTTGCGTATCCCCTATGAATGGTCGCATTCGCCATTTGAGATCAATCACGCCACCGGTGTGCACGGCATGGTCAACATCCCGGCCGTGTTCATTTTACTTTTGCTCACTCTTTTGCTCATTCGCGGAACCAAAGAGTCGGCCTTCGTTAATGGCATCATCGTCGTCCTGAAGGTGAGCATCGTGCTGCTCGTCATCGGCATTGGATGGGGATACGTGAATCCCGCCAATCACACGCCGTTCATTCCCGCGCCAACGACTTATGTCACGCCCCAGGGCATTCATCACGCCTACGGCGGAATCCTCGGCATCCTCGGCGCGGCCGGAGTCGTCTTTTTCGCCTACATCGGTTTCGATGCAGTCTCGACCGCGGCCCAGGAAGCGAGGAATCCCAAACGCGACATGCCCATCGGCATTCTCGGTTCGCTCATCATTTGCACCGTTCTCTACGTGCTGTTCTCGTACGTGCTGAGCGGTGTCGCCACCGTCGAGGATTTTCGGACACACGGACGCGAGGCGTCGGTGGCTTTCGCCATCAGCAACTATATGCCCGGTTACGAATGGCTCTCTAAGTCAGTCACGGTTGCGATTCTGGCCGGTTTTTCCTCGGTCATTCTCGTGATGCTGCTCGGTCAATCGCGCGTCTTCTTTTCCATGAGTCGCGATGGCCTTGTTCCGCAGACTTTTTCCGATGTCCATCCGCGCTTCCGGACGCCTTACAAATCGAACATACTCTTTTTCATCTTCACCGGAATTTTCGCCGCATTCATTCCAGAAGATGTCGTCGGTGAAATGACCAGCATCGGCACCCTCTTCGCTTTCATCCTAGTTTGCGCCGGTGTCTGGATCATTCGGGTTCGCAGTCCTGACCTAGAGCGGGGATTCCGTGTCCCGGCGGTGCCGGTCGTTTCGACACTTGGCATCGTCGTCTGCGGCGCCATGATCTACGGCTTGGGCTGGACAAATTGGATGCGCCTGATCGTTTGGCTAGCGATCGGACTAGTCTTCTACTTTCTCTACGGCAGGAGTCATAGTCGCATTGACGCGCCACCGCCGGAAATGCCGGAAGGAATAAGAATGACCCGGTAGCAGGTTCGTGCCGGACTGGCGTTAGAAGCCGAAAAGGAACATCGAACGCCGAACGTGGAACGTCGAATGACGGAGGACTAATGTTCCGACGTTTCTTACTAAGTTGCTTTTGGATCCCGCTCATCATTGCGGCGATTATCTCAATACTTTGGCTGTTAGGAATAAAGATGCCGGGAAAGAATATCTCGAATACGGCTGAGCTTTCGCAGGCGGAGATCACTCTGCGCGAAGAGCTACGCGCCGATGTCCAAAAACTCGCCGGTGAAATCGGTGAACGAAACATGGATCATTATTCCCAGCTCATTGCTGCGGCCGATTTCATTGAGAAATCTTTTTCCAGCGCTGGGTTGCGGCCCCGACGCGACACTTATCAGCTGCATAACTTGGCGTGCCACAATATTGAAACCGAAATATCCGGGGCCTCTCCTCAGATCATCGTCGTCGGCGCTCATTATGATTCCGTTCTTGGCGCCCCCGGGGCAAATGACAATGGCAGCGGTATGGCGGCCGTTCTCGCGCTGGCCCGCCGTTTTGCAAATAAACAGCCGGGTCAAACCTTGCGTTTCGTCGCCTTCGTCAACGAGGAGCCTCCCTATTTCCAAACATCGCAAATGGGAAGCTTGGTCTACGCCAGCCGATGCAAAGCCCGCGGCGATCAAATTTCCGCGATGATCAGCCTCGAAACCATCGGCTATTTTTCGGATGCCCCGGACTCACAAATCTATCCGTCGCCGCTGCTCGGCGCCTTCTATCCCAAGGTTGGTAACTTTATCGGCTTCGTTGGTAACATCGGGTCGCGCCGACTGGTGCGCCGTGCGCTATCGACTTTTCGACGGGCCGAGCGACTCCCTTCCGAAGGCGCGGCCGTGCCCGCGTTCATTCCCGGCGTGGCCTGGTCAGATCATTGGTCATTCTGGCAGCAAGGATACCCCGCCGTCATGATCACGGACACCGCCCCATTTCGTTACCCACATTATCACGCTCTGACCGATACCCCCGACAAACTCAATTACGACCGATTTGCTTTGGTGGTCAGTGGCCTCGAGAACGTGATTGAGGACCTTGTAGGCAAGGGGCGTTAATGATGGCGTTACTCTTTTTCTCGTCGCGAACCGTTTAGCTGCCGCTCCAGCTAGCGCCGCCGAAGCCTTCGCTTGGGCTGGCGCCACCGAAGGGCGCGCGCGCGGACAGGCGCTGTGATTTTTCTAGCGACTCGCGGGCGGCCGCGGTTTTTTGCAGATCTTCAGGCGATAGATCAAGTGCGCGCAGAATTTCGGATTCTTCACGCGTAAGCTTTGTCGTGCCGGCTCGTTTCTGGAATTCCGCCAGCCTTTGCGCCAGATCGCTGCTTTCGGCTCCGCGAAATGCATTCAGCAGTCGCTGAAAAGTGAGATGAAATGGAATCGTTGCGACATCGACGAACTCGTCGCCTGCTTCGGAAGCAAACGGCATCATCACTTCGTTCCCGATAACCACGCTGTTCCAGGTGTCCGGCGGGGCGTAATAGCCGAGCTCCACCGAATAGGTTTCGCCTGGCTCCAAGTCTTCAATCGCGCAACCGCCGCTCATCGGTTCGACCGCAACGGTTTTCTCATTTCCGCGTTGCCGCAGCCGCACGTGGGCACAGCGATCCGCCGGCAAACCATTATCAAAAGCCGCCGGCCAATTGACGCTCCAGCATACAAAAAGAGTCCGCGGATTGCGCGCAATCGCCACCAGTAGCGGCTTGCCATAATGTGAAGGCAATTCGGTGAGTTCGTCCCTCTTCTCGTCCTTCCGTCGAGACAACGACGACGAAGTCACCGGACCTTCCGAGATCTTGTAGCCACCTTTTGATGGTTCTGATGGATCTTTTGCCATGCCGGGCGCTTATCAACCACCAAATCAACCGACGAGGCAAGCTCAAAGTCCGAGCCAGACGACAGACCGGATTAACAGGATTGTGCAAGATTCAGAAAAACCAATCATGTAAATCCTGTTAATCCTGTCTAATTCTTCCGTTGCGATGCGAACCTGCATCATTCTCAATCCAATCGCCGGCGCGGTGAAGAACGTCGCTGCAACCCAAGAACGGTTGCGCCGCCTTGACGCTGAGCGCTTCTGCATCAGCCAACAGCCCGGCGACGCGGAAAAATTCGCTCGGGAAGCGTCGGATTTCGATGTGATTGTGTCGGCGGGTGGCGACGGAACTCTGAACGAAGTGGTGAACGGAATTGCCCAGACAGGCTGCAACGCTGCTCTTGCAGTGTTCCCTCTTGGGACGGGCAACGATTTCGCGCGGACGCTCGAGCTGCCGAGCGTCCTGGACTCTGCCCTCGATCAAATCATTGCCGGCCGGACCCGGGCCATCGATCTTGTCCGCGTCACTAGTGATAGCATCCGCTATTTTGTGAATGTTTCTTCCGGTGGATTCAGCGGCGTGGTGAACGAAAAGCTTACGCCCGAAATGAAGCGAACGTGGGGACCGCTCGCTTATCTGCGCGGCGCCGCGGCGGCATTTGCTGACCTGCGCGGTTACACGACGACAGTCGCATTCGATGACGCTGAAAGCTTCGAGCTCGATCTCTACAATGTGGTTGTCGCGAATGGCCGCTACGTCGCGGGCGGAATCCCTGTCGCGCCGGAAGCCGGCATCGCAGATGCCCTGCTCGATATCGTGCTCATTCCCGAGCGCGGTCCGGCCGAGCTCGCGATCCTCGCCGCGCAAATTCTCGTCGGCAAACATCTGAGCTCGGATGCGATCATTTTTCGTCGCGCCAAAAAAATTGCGATTAAATCACGACCCGGGATGTGGTTTAACGTCGATGGTGAATTAATTGGCAATGAACCCGCGACTTTCGAGTTGCTGCCGGGCGCATTGCAGTGCGTAGTCGGACCAGCGTGAACAGCAAGATTCTTACTCTCGATCAATTAGCGGCGGAATCGGGACGGCTGCGCTCGCAAAGCCAGCGCGTCGTGGCGACCAACGGGTGCTTCGAGATCTTGCATGTCGGCCATGTGCGTTATTTGGCGGCGGCGCAAAAACTCGGCGACGTTTTGGTCGTGGGATTGAACGGTGACGATTCCGTTCGTCAGCTTAAAGGCGAGGGCCGGCCGGTGAATCGTGAACGGGATCGCGCTGAAGTGCTGGCCGCGCTCGAGTCGGTCGACTACGTGACAATTTTCCCGGAAAAACGAGCCACGAATTTCCTGCGCGCAGCGGCGCCAGCGGTCTATGCCAAGGGCGGCGATTACACGGCCGACACACTCGATCCCGAAGAACGGGCGGTCCTGGACGAGTTCGGCACCAGAATCGAGATCATTCCCTTTGAAAAAGGCTACTCCACCTCCGAGTTGCTAACGAGAATTGGGCCGAAATAATGGTTAACATCGGGATTCTCGGATCGGGCAAGGGATCAAACTGCCGGGCCATTCTGCGAAGCATTCGGGATGGCAAATTAGACGCCAAAGCGACTGTAGTAATTTCTGATGTGCTGGAGGCGCCGATCCTGGAGATCGCGGGGGAGTTCGGCGTACCCAACGCTTATCTGCCGCCCGGTCACTTTCGCACCCGCCTCGAACCGATCGTCGAAGAACAACTGGTCGAGATGTTGCGAAATGCGGGAGCCGAGGTTGTCGTTCTCGCCGGCTTTATGCGGGTGCTGAAGGAACCGATGCTGGCCGCGTTCCCGCGTCAGATCGTCAACATTCATCCATCGCTCCTGCCGAAGTTTCCGGGCTTGGAAGCATGGAAACAGGCGCTTGTAGCTAACGAGAAATGGACGGGCGTCACCGTTCACTACGTGGACGCGCGGGTCGACCATGGCGACATCATCCTGCAGCGCGAGGTTCCGATCCTGCCGGGTGATACTCCGGAATCATTGCATGCGCGCATCCAGGAGGCGGAACATGTGCTTTATCCGGAAGCGCTAGAGCAGGTCTTCCGCGATCTGCGCAGCGGTTAATTCCCCACAAAGGGGACGGAGGAAGACAGACAGGATTATGCAGGATTCAGAAACCCAATCATGTCAATCCTGTTAATCCTGTCGAAAAGAAGGCCTTGTCCCTCTGTGCTCTTACAGCCGCTCCGCTTTGGGATCGCGGCCGAGCAATTCTTGCATCGCCAGAAGGAGCGGCTTCCGCTCGTAAAGGATGGCGTAGATTTGGTCGATAATCGGCGTTTCCACGTCGAGCCGGCGTGCGCATTCGAAGGCGCTTTTTGCCGTCGGTATTCCTTCCGCCACCATTTTCATATCAGCATGGATTTGAGCCAGAGTCTCGGCGCGGCCCAGTCGTTCGCCGACACGACGATTCCGGCTATGTTTGCTGAAGCAAGTCGCAATCAAATCGCCTACACCGCTTAATCCATAGAAAGTACGTCCGTTCCCGCCCATTCGTGTCCCGAGACGCAACAACTCAGCCAGTGCTCTTGTAATGAGCGCAGCTTTTGAGTTGTCGCCCAACCCCAGCCCGTCACTTACGCCAGCCGCGATTGCGAAAACATTTTTAAGCGCGCCGCCAAGTTCAATGCTGACGACATCGTCGCTGGTGTAGATTCGGAAATGCTCGCTTCCCAGAAACCGTTGCAACTCGATTGCATAATTCTCGTTAGCTGATCCGATCACAGTTGCTGTCGGCAGACCGCGCACAACCTCGACCGCCAGATTCGGGCCAGATAGGACTGCGATCGGATTTGAGGGGAATAACTCCGACAGGATTTCACTCATTCGCATGCCACTCCCATGTTCGATCCCTTTTGTGCAGCTAAGGAGGAGCGTGCCGCTCTCTTTTACGCCCGCCTCCCGGACGCGGACCGCGATGTCGCGCAAGGCCATTGACGGAGTAACAAAAACGATAAGATCCGCATCTTTGCACTCACCAAGGTCGTGCGTGGCACAAACGTTTTCCGGTAGCCGTACACCCGGGAGATAATCAGTATTCTCCCGAGTCTCCTGCACACGTGCGATGCGCTCGGCATTGTTACCCCAAAGTGAGATGGGACGGCCATCTTCCGCCCAAAGCGAAGCTAGAGCCGTTCCCCAGCTCCCGGCGCCGATAACGACAATGCGTTTCATTTTCGTTCAAAACGTGGTTCGCGACCCTGGAACAGACGCACGATGTTGCTGCGATGCCTCCAGATTATCAAAGCCGCGATCAAACAGGTAAATGTCAAGAGGATTGGGTCGGCTGCATATCCCAAAAACAAAGCGCCGACTGCCAAGGCGACGGCCGCGACAATTGAAGCTAAGGAGGCGTAGCGAAAAATGAAAAAGGTCGCGATCCAAATCAGAACCGCTATGACTGTTGCCAACGGCACCAGGCCGAGACAGGCGCCGGCGGCCGCGGCCACGCCTTTGCCGCCACGGAAACGAAGCCAGACCGGAAATGAATGTCCCGCCACCACGAAAAACGCGGCCAAAATTCCAATGAAATAACCCGTGGATGGATCGAAGTGCGCGAGCCAAAGCGCAATCCTAACAGCAAGAAAGCCCTTCAAGACATCGGCCACAAACACCGGGTAGCCATATTTTTTTCCCAGAACCCGGAGCGTATTTGTCGCGCCAATGTTGCCGCTGCCGAGCTTTCGCACGTCAACACCAGCAATCAAGCCGGCAATGAATCCGAACGGGATGGAGCCTAAAAGATAAGCGACAAGAGCCGCGGCGAAATAGATCACTTCGTTAACTGTTTACTACTAAGCCAAATATCAAGAATCGATAAATCGGCCGCTGTTATTCCCGGAATGCGCCGTGCCACGCCGAGAGAAGTTGGGCGAACCTTTCCGAGCTTCTGCCGACTCTCGCTGCGCAACCCCGGGACAACATTGAAATCGAATCCGATCGGAATGGTTCGATCGCCGCGCAATTGCTCATGGTTAACGCGTCTGGTTTGTTGGGCGAGGTACCCTGCGTATTTCATCTCCACGAGGAGATGCCGCCAAATTGAATATGGCGCGATGGACAGGACTTCCGGTGGAATTGCGCTCAGAGTAAATCGGGGATCCTTCAACGCCTGACGTAGCGGACGCCCGTCAACTTGAAGAGCATCAATCGCAGTTTGCAACGACGCGATCGCTTCTTGTTTTCGACGAAGACCATCCAAGCGCTCCTCGTCTACCAATCCGATCGCTGCACCCATTTCGGTCAAACGCAAATCCGCATTATCTTCGCGAAGCGCGAGACGATTATGCGCCCGACTGGTAAACATCCGGTACGGTTCGTCGGTTCCACGAGTCGTTAAATCCTCGATCAGGACGCCGATGTAGCTGATTTCTTTGGAAAGGGTAAATGGATTACGATCCTGGGCGCGGCGCGCAGCATTAATTCCTGCGACCAATCCTTGTCCCGCAGCCTCTTCATAACCGGACGTGCCGTTGATCTGTCCGGCGAAATACAAATTCTTAACGAGCTTAGTCTCGAGAGTCGGGTGAAGTTGAGTGGGCGGGAAATAATCGTACTCAACCGCGTAACCTGGCCGGATGATATCGGCGCGTTCGAGTCCGGGGATGGACCGGACGAGGTCTAACTGAACATCAAATGGCAGACTGGTAGAGATGCCGTTGACGTAGACTTCACTGGAATGACGTCCTTCGGGTTCGAGGAAAATGGGATGGGACGATTTGTGTGAAAAACGGACAATTTTGTCTTCAATGGAGGGGCAATAGCGGGGGCCAGTTCCCTGAATCTTAAGCTGATATAATGGTGATCTATTGAGATTTGCGCTAATTATATTGTGAGTTTCTGGGGTTGTATTGGTGAGCCAGCAGGGGAGTTGTTCCACGTGGAACATTCCGGCCTCATCAAAATTCAAGGTGAACGATTCGTCCTTCTCCCCGACTACCCTCTCCAAGAACGAAAGACGCGGTGGCGGCTCGTCCCCGTCCTGCACCTCCAACGAGGCGAAATCGATCGAATTCGCATTCAACCGGCATGGAGTCCCTGTCTTGAAGCGGCCGGCTTCGAATCCCAAAGCACGAATACTGTCGCTCAAACTCGAAGATGCGTCCGCCATCCGTCCACCTGGCTTCGACTGCTCGCCTACGTGCAACAACCCACGCAGGAATGTGCCGGCTGTGATCACTACCGCTTTCGCTCGGATCGCCATCCCGAGATCCGTGGTCACACCAACCGCTCTACCCCCCTCAACGAGCAGCGTTGCAGCTGTTCCCTGCAGCAGCCGAAGATTTGCTATCTTCTCCAAGATCGCCTTCATCCTAAATTGATAAGCCTTCTTGTCGCATTGAACCCGTGTCGCCCAGACCGCTTCGCCTTTACTCCGGTTCAAAACACGGAACTGAATTCCAGTGGCGTCCGCATTGATTCCCATCGCGCCGCCCAGTGCATCGATCTCCTTAACTATATGGCTTTTGCCGGAACCACCGATCGCAGGGTTGCACGACATCTGACCAATCGTATCGAGATTTTGCGTCAGCATCAGAGTTCGACAACCAAGTCGCGCCGACGCCAGGGCGGCTTCAATCCCAGCGTGGCCACTGCCAACAATCAAAACGTCGATCGGGTCAGGTAAGGTCAGCATGCTTTAGAATTCCACGGGTCGCGTCGGCGAAAAGATGCGAAAGATTTTCGATCTTCCGCTGGCCGCGTACGGTCGCCCTAACGATAATCAGATCCGGATTGAATTCAGCCAGAAATTGCTGGCACGCTCCGGACGGCACGATCGGTTCATCTGAATCCGCCGTCACCGCGAGTGCGACAAAATCTTGTTCGCCTCCAGCGACCGCAGAACACATCGCGACTCGTTCGGCGCAAATCGTCAGACCAAACGACCTGTTCTCGATGTTAGCGCCAACAAGGACGGCCCCCGATTTGCATTTGACGGCCGCTCCGACAACGAATTTTGAGTACGGCGCATAAGCCTTGGACCACGCGGTCAACCCCATTCCGACTAAATCGTCAACTTGCGTATCCATCAGAACATTAATCAATTATATTGCCATTCTCGCGTAGGACGCGCAATGCGATCCGACCCACCAATGCCAGAATCGCCAATGAGACCAGCAGTCCACCACCCCAAACCCAATATTCGTACGCTCGCGGATGAGTTTCCCCACGGGCTAGGCGCAGCCCCAATTGCCCCAAAGTCCCTAAATACGCATAAAGAAACAGCCCTGGGGCTTGGCCAATTGCAATCCAAACCATGCAGGTACGAAAACGAATTTTGGTTAGCCCGTAGAGGTAGTTCATTAAGCTGCTCGGAAACAGCGGATGCAGTTGGCTGAGCAAAATCAATTTCCAGCCTTCGCGTTCCACGGCCGGTTCCAATGCATGAAGCCTCCTTGATTTTTCCAGACGACGTTCTAGCCACCGGCGCCCGATCGTCCGACCAATAAAAAATGAAATCGCTGCACCGGTCACGTTGCCGATCAGCACAATCAAGAATCCCCACCATAAACCGAAGAAGAATCCGCCACCGATGCTTAAAACTCCGCCCGGCAGCAGCAATACGTTACAGCACGCGTAAAGAATCGGGTAACAAATTGCGCTCCAAACGCCCCAGCGCATCACCCGTTGCTGGATCATCTCCAAGAGTTCCGGGAGCGGAAAAATGTTCCACAGGGCGACGATTATCCCAATCACGCCAAGAACGGCGAAAAGTTGAAGCCAGACGACGCGGTTTGTTTTTTTCAAGAACGCCAGACCATCTGCGCGTCACATCTTGCGCGCAAATCGAGCCAGCTCGCAGATGACGCCAGATTTACGTGGCCATCGCGAGTCGATCGAGCTGATCCTGGCCGTATGTATCGTCAACGCGTCGACTACACAGTCCGCGCCTGGGCGTTCCGCCGACGCGGAATACCAAGGCTGTCAAAAATTATCCGCGTGGCGTCGGAGCGATTGAGAGTGTAGAAGTGAATGCCGGCAACGTTGTTATCCAAAAGGTCGTGACATTGTTCCAAGGCGAAGTGAACACCCACGCGCCTGATCATTTCAGGATCGTTCTCGCATCGCTGTAAAGCACGGAGAAGCCTGGCCGGGAATCGTGCGCCGCCAGCCAGTTCGGCGATACGTTTGCATCCGCTCATCGAGGTAATCGGCATTATGCCGGCAATAATCGGGACGTGGATGTCGGCGAGCGCACAGCGTTCGCGGAAATCGTAGAAGTCGCGATTATCGAAAAACAGTTGTGTGACGATGTAGTCAGCGCCAGCGCTGACTTTCGCTTTGAGATGATCCATTTCGACCAATCGATTGGGCGTTGCCGGATGTCCCTCCGGAAAACCGGCCACGCCGATCCCAAAACCACGCCGATCCGGATGGGCGCCCGATTCGTTGAATCTGCGAATGAACTTCACCAAATCGATCGCGTGTTGAAACGAGTCGCGCGATTTTTCGTACTTAATTCCACGCGGTCTATCACCTCCGAGCGCGAGAATGTTTCCAATCGCTGACTTAGCGTATCGAGTTAGGATTGCTTGGATCTCTTCTTCGTTGTGGCAGACGCAGGTCAGGTGAGGAATCGGGTCCAGCTTTGTTGTGTGTTGAATGCGCTCGACCAGATCATGGGTCAAATCTCGCGTTGAGCCACCAGCACCGTAGGTAACACTGACAAAGTGCGGCATGTACGATTCGAGATCGCGAATTGTATGGTAGAGAATCTCGGCCGCCTCCGGTGTTCTCGGAGGAAAGAACTCGAACGAAAACGTGGAAGAATCCCCTCTCATGATGTCCGTGATGTGCATGAGTCAAAGTCTATCTTCGTTCGTGCCGGGACTTTCGGTCAACTGACCAAGCACATTTTCGACCAGGGAGGAAGGTCGGATCCAAACTCCAAAAATCTTTGTTAGCATGGCATTTAACACACTTTGATCCCTCGCAAAACGGCACGTGAGTTGCAGCTCCACCGAGTTTCACGTCATACATTTTGGGTCGTTTTTTCAGGCAACGTAAACGCAAAACATCCTGGTCCCAGGCTGCGTGTTTTTCACGATTTGGATCAAATGACGCGCCATTTCTGTCGTAAAACCGCGACCCTCAAATTCTGGAAAAGTGAAATAACGCGATCTCGACTTCGCCGCTCCGTGGGGGCGAGCGAAATGCGCACGTGCCGACTATCGTGTCGGCTTCGAGAACCAGATATCCATCCACGGCGGATAAGAGCCTGCTGCTTCGTAAAGGTCGGCCGTCTTGTCGCAAACATCTCTCGTGGTGTCGTTCAGCAGCCCGACCGCCTTTATCGCCTCTCCATTTTTTGCCGATTAGGACGAAAGCAGGCCTGAACGCTTCAAGGCAGAATCGCAAATACGCGGGCGGGAAAGCCGGAGCCGCCTTTTGGCTTGGGGAAACTGACGATGACAATCGCGCCGGACTCTGGCACTTGATCGAGGTTAGTTAGCAACTCGATTTGATAATGATTGATACCCAGAATGTAGGCTTCCAGGGAATAATCGTCTTTCGTTGTCGCCAATCCCGGATCGGTATCGGTTGTTTCATGCCCGGAGGCAGTAATTTTTCGTTCCTCGTACAGATATTTCAGCGCCGGCAAACTCCACCCCGGGTAATGAGCGACGCCCTCGCTGTCTTTGTTCGCCATTTTGGCAGCGTCTGGCCAGCGCTTCGACCAATCCGTTCGCATCGCCACAAACGCACCTGCCGGAATTGTTCCGTGGTCTGACTCCCACTTTTTCAGGCGATCGATCGAGAGGGTGTAGTCGGGATTCTTTGCACATTCCTCGTGCACATCGACGCAAACAAGCGGTAGGATCATTTCCTTGAGTTCGATTTGATCAACCGTGCGCAGACCCTTGTGAAAATGCGCCGGTGGATCAACATGAGTGCCCCATTGACCGACATGGGTAAAAACCTCCGCGAAAAATCCGTCGCCCATCAAGCCGGCTTGTTTTTCGTACCAGTAAATTGTCTTTTGTTGCTCATCCGGAAAACCAGGCCAGTGCGGAATTCCCGGAGCAAACTCATGCGTTAGATCGATGAACTTTTTGCTGACAAGAACCTTCTGCAGCTCGAGCAACGACAATTCTGGAGTCGGCTCACGTCCCTGGGCTGCTGAACCTAAGCAAACCAGGCCAACTAAAATTCCGAGAGTAAATACAAACCTTTTGCATGGAATCGTCACACCGACGCTGTTAACTCATTGCGCAAAAAGAAGCCAACAACTTCGAACAAGTTGTAATAATCGGCGGCCGTTTTTCGTCATACGGCAGATTCACTTCAGTTCTATCGGTTTATTCACATCGGTTCGATTAGAATTCGACGAGGCAGCCACCCAACAAATGACAAATGTTGTTCCCAGCTTGAAGATGAATATTTCAAGGGAATCAACATGTTGATTAAGAATCTATTGGTGAATAACTCCTGGAATAAAAAGGCTTCCATCTCGTCCATCGATCGACGCAGTAGCGATGCATCGCGTTCTTGATCCTCGACGAGACCATTCGTTTGCACCGACGCTTTGCGCGCTCGCAATCATGACCAAAGCACCACGACCCGGGACCGTGAAGACACGATTACAACCACCGCTCAGTCCCGAGGAAGCCGCTCAGCTAAATGTTTGTTTCTTGCGCGATATTGCCGCAGCAATCGTCAGTGCGGGAGGAGAATCGAAAGGTGTCGGTGTTTTCACGCCCGTGGGAAGTGAGGACAACTATGTGAATGTTTTACCATCTGATTTCGTTCTGATTCCGCAACGTGGCGACAGTTTCGGTGAGCGATTGATGAACGCCGCCACCGACTTGCTGCATGTCGGTTTTGAATCCTGCTGTCTAATCAATTCAGATAGCCCGACCGTGACGGCGGACGCGTTTCGCCAAGCGGTGGTCGAGTTGCAAGGCGCTGACAACCGCATTGTGCTTGGTCCATCCGATGACGGCGGTTATTATTTGATCGGGATGAGAAAAGCATATCGCCGGCTTTTCGAAGACATCGTTTGGAGCACCGAGCGGGTGTTTACTCAAACGCTGGAACGCGCGCGAGAATTGACGCTAAGTGTTCGTGTCCTGCCGAAATTCTATGACGTTGATGATGCGATGGCATTGCGGCGTTTGTGTGGCGAGTTGCTGGATGGGAAGTCCGACGATGTCGCGCCAGTGACAAAAGAGTTTGTAGCTGGGCTGGTTACGCGTGTTGGACGCGAGCGGTTCTGCCCGCCTTCCGTGTCATCCTGAGCTGCGTGGACAGCAAAGGATCAGATCATTAAAAGAGCGAGCACACAAAGAACAAAGCACGATCCCAGGACCTGTTGTGTGATCCCTCGCTTTGCTCGGGATGACAAGGCAATTTTGGGCGGAGGTAATTGAGTAATTAACGCAATGAAAAACCAGAAACGAGCATTAGTCACCGGCGGAGCGGGTCTGATCGGTTCGCACGTCGCCGATTTGCTCGTGCGCGAAGGCTGGCGGGTGCGAATCCTCGACAACCTCGAACCAAATACGCACAAGCGAGGGAAACCAGCGTGGATCAACCGGGATGCCCAATTTGTACGGGGCGATCTGCGTGATCGTGAGACCATTGAGAACGTCTTGCGGGATATCGATGTAATTTTTCATCAGGCGGCGTATGGCGGTTACATGCCGGAGATGGCGAAATACGTGCACGTGAATTCGTTCGGCACGGCGCAAATGCTCGAACTCATTCGGGAAAAAAATCTCCCGATCCAAAAAGTGATCGTTGCCAGCTCACAAGCAGTTTACAGCGAGGGCGCGGGTGAGTGCGCGAAACATGGTCTTGTTTTTCCCAGGGTGCGATCGGTGGAACAATTGCAACGCGGCGATTGGTCAGCGCGGTGCCCGATCTGCAATGAGCCGACGACGAGCGTGCCGACGCCGGAAGAGGCGCCTGTCGGCGGCGAAACGGTTTATGGCTTGACGAAGGTCGACCAGGAAAAACTGGTGCTGCTTTGGGGAAAACAGGTTGGGATCCCAACAGTCGCGCTTCGTTATTCCTGCACCTACGGGCCGCGACAGTCGATCTTCAATCCCTACACCGGCGTGATCGCAATTTTTTGCACGCGTTTGCTCAACAGTCTGCCGCCGGTGTTTTACGAAGATGGAGAACAAACCCGCGATCTTTCATTCGTGGAGGACATAGCGCGAGGCAATCTCCTCGCTGCGAAAACGGATGCACTCGATGGTCTGCCGGTGAATGTCGGCAGCGGCAAAGCCGTTAGCGTACGCGAAATTGCGCAGCGAGTTTCCGATGCGCTCGGAATAAAGATCCCGCCGGAAATCAACGGCGAATTTCGGCCCGGGGAGATGCGGCATCTTATCAGCGGGACAGAACGGATCCGGGCTGCGGGCTATGTTCCGCAGGTGGATCTGGAAGAAGGACTCGGCCGTTATCTTGATTGGATTCGTTCGCAAAGCGACGTGCGCGATTACTTCAGCGAAGCCGCGGAAATTTTGCGCAACAAAGGCATTGTCCATCGCGTGACCGCATCATGACTCGCGAGGAAGTTATCCTGGCGCATATCAAGCGCGACGGTCTGGGCCTGGAGATCGGTGCAGGTTGCTCTCCGATAGCGCCAAAGAAACAGGGATTTCGAGTCCACGTGCTCGACCATTGCGATAAAAAAGCGCTGATCGAAAAATACCGGCCGCATGGGATCGCGGTGGAAAACATCGAGGAGGTCGATTTCGTTTGGGATGGCCGACCTTATGGCCAACTGATCGGCCGCCGCCACATTTACGACTGGATCATGGCCTCGCACGTGCTCGAACACACCACTGATCTTATCGGGTTCCTCAACGATTGCGATTCACTCTTGAAGAAAGACGCTGTCCTTTCGCTGGCGGTGCCCGACAAGCGTTATTCTTTCGATCACTTTCGCCCGATTACTGGCATCGGGCGCGTCATCGATGCCGCAAGGAATCCGCCGAAAGTTCATCCAGCGGGAACGGCAGCGGAGTATTTTCTAACAGTGGTGAGCCGGGATGGGCGCATCGCCTGGGATGCAACAGACGATGATAAGTTCAAACTTGTCCATTCATTGGAGCAGGCAAAACAGGCAATCCGCGACGTGAGCGAGCGAGAGATCTACCTTGATGTCCATGAATGGCGTTTCACTCCGACCTCGTTCCGGCTGATGATGCGCGATCTCTTTGAGCTCGGTTTCATTCAGCTCAAGGAATTGGCGTTTTATCCAACTACGGGAAGCGAGTTTTACATCGCGCTCTCGCGCACTGGGGAACTACCGGCAGGCACACGGCTGGAATTGCCCCAGCAAGTCGATCGCGAGCAATCACTCTCGTAATTGTCGACGTGTGGATTTCCGTTGTTATCCCAGCCTTGAATGAGGAGGAACCGATCGCGCAAGTCGTCCGCGAAGTGGTGGCGACGAAAATTCCGCGCGAAACCATCGTCGTTGATAATGGCAGCACAGATCAAACGGTGGCACGCGCCAGAAACGCAGGCGCCCGAGTGATTTCGGCGGTCCGCGGATACGGCCGTGCCTGCGCCGCAGGTGTAGCCGCGGTCTCTGGCGAATGCGATCTGATTGTGTTTCTGGACGGCGACGGGAGCGATGTCCCCGAATTCATGCCGGCGCTGGCGGAACCGATCATCAACGGCACACATGACTTCGTGATCGGCTCGCGGACCCGCGGAAAACGCGAGCCCGGGAGCATGAACGCGCAACAGGTATTCGCCGGTTATCTGGCCGGATTTTTGATCCACGCACTCTATGGCGTCCGGTATAGCGATATGTCGCCGTTCCGCGCGATTCGGCGCGATGCGCTGGAAAAACTCGCAATGCGTGAAGAAACGTATGGCTGGAATCTGGAGATGCAGATGAAAGCGGCCCGCTCTGGTTTGCGGATTCTAGAGATCCCGGTTGATCATCGATGTCGCACGGGCGGGGTGTCGAAGGTTTCCGGGACTTTACGCGGAACGTTCGTCGCCAGTTTCCGAATTTTGGCGACGTTTCTGAAGATCGCGTTTGGACGTTAGGCTTCTAGCTTATCGGGGCAGCAAGCACCAACGGGCAAGATGCCCCTTGTCCCCACAGTGTCCGGGCCAGACTGGCATTGGACGCCTGTGCTACCATATCGCGATGCCATGAGCCAATCCAGGGCAATGTTTTGCGGTTTTTTCGCCGGCGTTGTTGCGGGCATCGCCATGACCTTTGCCATGCTCCTGTTGGCGTGGGCGTTCGACATTGCGACACCGCTAGTCATTCTCGGCGATCGTCTCAGTGTTTTCATTTCGCCAAAGCCCTTCTTTTGGATCATGGCCCGTGTCGGCGGCTACAATCATTTGAAACAACTCGGCGTCGGCTCTTCCATGTTCGGCCAAGTTCTGGTGGGCGCGATTGGCGGAATGGTCTACGGAATCGTGCGCCGCAAGCATCAGCAAATTCGATATCGCTGGACCTTCCTCATTTTTGTTGCGCTGCCCTTAGGGGTGAGCGCAATTCTGTTGTGGCCGGTCCTTGGGACCCATTACCGCGGAATCCCGATCGACGCTGCGCGGTTGATCACGCTGCTTGGGCTCGCGATTTGTTTTCTGCTCTTCGAGCGCGTTCTCGTCGTTGGTTTCGATTTTCTAACAAATCGTGGACAAGCAAAGACGGCAACGAGCGTTGAATTCTCACCCCATCTTGGTCGGCGGGCGTTTTTGTTTGGAACGCTCGGCGTTTTAGTCGCGGGCGGGGGCGCCGCCATTGCGCGCAAGCTCTTTCAAATCGCTACCTTCAGCTATGATGGCACCCAATATAAAGGTGAAGTCGTCCAGCCGATCACACCGAACGATCAGTTCTACTGCGTGACCAAAAATGTAATCGACCCGCGCGTGGATGGAGGGCTGTGGCATCTCGAAGTCAGCGGCCTGGTCCGATATCCACGGACCTATCGGATTTTGGATTTCAAAACCATGGAACTGATCGATCAGGAAACAACCTTGATGTGTATCAGCAATGGACTCGATGCCGGACTGATGAGCAACGCGGTCTGGCGCGGCATTCCCATGGCGAATCTTTTGCAGGCATCTTCTCCATTGCCTGGTGCGGCAAGAGTGCGGCTTCACGGCGTCGATAACTACACCGATACGGTTCCGTTCGAGAAAGCGATGACCCCGACCACGCTCATTGCCCTGATGATGAACGGAGTGGAATTACCGGACCGGCACGGTTTCCCTGCGCGTGCCATCGTCCCCGGTTACTTCGGCGAGAAACATGTGAAATGGCTCACCCGCATCGAAGTAACAAAAGCGAACGCGAAAGGTTTTTATGAAACCCAAGGCTGGGGTCCAAATTTTATCGTGCCCACGCGATCGCGCATCGATATTCCATATAACGAGACGTGGATGAAATTGGCGGATGCGGCCAAGGGCGTGCCGGTGAAAGGCGTCGCGTTCGGCGGCGACCGCGGCATCTACCGGGTGGAATTCAGTTCCGACGATGGCGAGAGTTGGGATGACGCGAAGATCGACTATCCCGGAACAAAATTAAGCTGGGCGCTCTGGAGTTTTAATTGGCAGCCAGACGAGGTCGACGATTACACCCTTGTGGTGCGTGCCATGGATGGCGACGGCAAGGTGCAGGAGTTCGAAGAAAATCGACAGTTTACTTCCGGGATCACCGGGTTTCACAAAATCATCGTCCACATTTTTGCCTAGCGCACTGCGCCGGTTGGAATATCTCACATCAAGTCCACAACGGACCCAGGATTTTCGGTTCCTTGCTACCCTTCGTGGACTTCGTGCGTGGACATGAGACCTGCCCGCCGCGGCAGATTTAGTCGGGATGACAAGCTTCATATGTTAGGTCAGGTTAGCTCCCCAAAATGAGCGCCAAAGATCATGTTTTCACCCTCGGCATCGAGGAAGAATTCGCCATCGTCGATCCGGAGACGCGCGAGTTGCGCTCGCACATTCACGAAATTCTGGAAGACGGCAAAGTTACGCTCAAGGAACAGATCAAGCCCGAGATGCATCAATCGGTGGTCGAGCTAGGCACGGAAATCTGCCGCGACATCGATGATGCCCGGACGCATGTAACGGAGTTGCGCAGCCGGCTAGCTGCATTGGCGGGTCGGAGCGGGCTCAAGATCGCATCGGTCGGCACGCATCCGTTTTCGCACTGGCGCGATCAGCTCATCACCAAGGGCGAGCGCTACCAGGAAATTGTGCGGGACATGCAATTGCTGGCCCGGGCGAATCTCATCTTCGGATTGCATGTTCATGTAGGAATTCCCGATCGCGAAACGGCCATCCACGTCATGAATCAGGCGCGCTATTTTTTGCCGCACATTTATGCGCTCTCGGTTAATTCGCCGTTCTGGGTCGGACACGATACCGGACTAAAGGGTTATCGCCTAAAGGTGTTTGAGCGCTTTCCGCGCACCGGCATTCCCGACTCCTTCGAGTCGCTCTCCGAGTACAACGATTATTGCAAGCTGCTGGTGAAGACCGGTTGCATTGATAACGCGAAAAAAATTTGGTGGGACATCCGGCTTCATCCCTTTTTCGATACCCTCGAAGTTCGAGTCTGTGACGCGCAGACCCGACTGGACGATACGCTCGCCATCGCCGCTCTCATTCAGGCGTTGATTGCGAAGTTGCACAAGTTGCTTCGACAAAATATTACCTTCCGGATTTACCGGCGACGTTTACTGGATGAAAATCGCTGGCGTGCGTCGCGCTACGGCATCGATGGCAAGCTCATCGATTTCGGCCAGGAACGCGAAACGGAGACGCGCAGTTTGATTCACGAGTTCATCGAGTTTGTGGCCGACGAAATAGCCGAGCTCGGAAGTCGGCACGAGATGAACCACATCGAACGAATTTTGCATGAGGGCACCGGCGCGGACCGTCAGATCGCAGTTTGGGGACGGACGCACGATATGAAAGCTGTGGTCGATAACATCGTGGCGGAAACCTACGAAGGTTTGAGCGAGGTAAAGCTGGAAAAGCAAGCGACGGTGGCGTGAATTACGCTCTCGTCTATTCCTGTCATTCCGAGCGCAGCCGAGTGACAGTTCGCAATTGTTGATCCATGATTTCCTTCATTGTCCCGGCCTATAACGAAGAAGCTGAGCTGCCCGGCACCCTTCGCGCGATCCACTCTGCCGGCATTGGCTACGAATGCGAGATTGTGCTGGTGAACGATGGATCGACCGACGCGACCGCAGCAATCGGTGAACAATTCGGAGCGCGCGTGATTTCAATCGAACGCCGACAGATCGCAGCAGCGCGTAATGCGGGAGCAAAAGCCGCCCGCGGCGATGTCTTTATTTTCGTCGATGCCGATACTCGGATCGGCCCGGAACATGTTCGGGGTGCGATAGATGCGCTCGAAAACGGTTTTGCTGGCGGAGGCAGTCGTCTCGACTTCGATGGCGAAATTCCACCATGGGGCAAAGTAATGTTCCATGTTTTCAGCCTGCTTTACTTCGGACTCAATCTCGGTGCTGGAGCTTTTCTCTTCACGACGCGTGAGAATTTTTTCGCGGCCGGCGGTTTCGACGAGATTTACTACGCCGCCGAGGAAGTATTTTTCACCGTCGCGCTGAAACGACTGGGAAGATTCAAGCTGTTGCGCGAAGCAGCCATTACTTCCGGACGTAAATTGCGAATGTATTCCGGATGGAAAATATCCGGCGGTCTTTTCTCTGTGCTGTTCGGCGGCCCGCGTGGAGTCATGTCTCGCAAAAAGCTCGACATGTGGTACGGCGGCGAGCGTGAGAAGCCGATCAGCTGAATCGTGGAAAATGATGGTCAGTGGCGAGCCGGCCGTGTAATCTCGCGGACATCTAACCGCAAAAACCTATGGTACATGTTATTTGGCACATCATTGTTGGTTTCGTTGTCGGTCTGGTCGCCCGCGCAGTCATGCCGGGCGCACAAGGTATGGGGCTGATCATGACGACAGTGCTCGGAGTCGTCGGCGGCGTTCTCGGAGGATTCATTGGGCGGCTCTTTTCCAAGCCGGAACCGGGCTCGGCCTTTCATCCGGCCGGGTTCATTATGTCAGTTATCGGCGCGGTGATTGTCCTGTTTCTTTGGACGCGCTTGGCGCCGGCTGGATAGAATTGGAAGCAAAGGTCCGCGATTTCGTAAACGACGAGGAAGTGCGCGAGCTGGTACGCGCCTTCGAAGAGGCGACGATTCTCCCGTCGCAGTTCCATCACTGTGCGCATATCGCGGTGGCGTTAACTTACTTGAGCGAGGGGCCACTTGATGACGCGACCGTGCGGATGCGGGAAACACTGCAACGCTTCACCCAGCATCACGGAGTGAATGTTTATCACGAAACAGTGACGCGCTTTTGGATGAAGCTGCTCGATCATCTGGCCACAACGCATTACCGTGACATGCCGCTGTGGCGTAGGATTAATTTGATCGTCGAACGTTGGGCAGTGACTGATCCGGTGGCGGCGCATTATTCGCGTGACGTCATCAGTTCGCGTGCGGCGCGCGAATCGTGGATCGACCCGGACCGCTTGGCGCTGCCGTTTTAGTTTGCGGCAATTCCAATTTTCTGGATCGACGGGCAAGATGCCCGTGACCCAACAGGTCCGAACCGGACTGGCGTTAGATGTCCATGCCACGAAAGGCGGAGCGGCCTTATTGATCACCAAGTGCGATAAATGCATGTGAGCGAACAGCAATCGCCTGGCCGCGAGGG